>VTLG01013116.1_pt1 | contig 24552 bp, 25 predicted proteins | sample 4694571 | NCBI WGS metagenome assembly VTLG01 (sample SAMN12604809, study PRJNA352737) | marine metagenome | biome: ENVO:00000447; feature: ENVO:00000209|ENVO:00000569|ENVO:01000036; material: ENVO:00002151; isolation source: viral sequences binned using virsorter ...
CTTGAGCTAGATCCAGTGATACAATTTGAGTCCGTAGTTCGTGATCTAATTTCTTTTTAAGGTCTTTGTCCTCAACAAACTTGTCAAGAATCTTACCAGTAACGCCTATTACGCTTTCAGCTATACCCAACATTAACTTCTCCTTCTATCCATATATAGTAAAGCATTTTTTTACGTTGTTATCGTATCCTTCAAGAATGCTCATGGAGCCATTGGCATAGGCTTCGTTTACATTTGGTGTTGAAGGATCGTCTGCTACGTATCTGCCCTTCTTTGTTCTTGCACGTTTCTTTTTTTTAACTTGTGTCATCATATGTTCCTGTTAATTTTGCAGCCATATAGGAAGCTTGTTAATCATTTTCGGTTGAGGTGGTTTACCTTTTTCAAATTCATAGTCAGGCATTTGAACTCCTGTAGCTATGTTTATGTCTCTTTGTCTTATTGCTTCTTGTTCTCTTTTAAAGTCTATTTCTTTTTTCATAGCATGAGGAGGTATGTCTCCACTAAAAAATTCGTACATGTAGTCATACATTTCTTTCGTTAATTTTGTATTTTTTATCTTTTCATCTAATTCTTTTTCGTTGTTAGCTCTAAATGATGCTTTAAACATCATACCCACTAACATTCTCATTTCACCTCTTGTAACTTCTGCTCTCATCATAAGTTTATGTAAGACTCTAGAAGCGTCTGCGTTGTATATAATGTCTCTAACTAGATTAGCATGTGCTTCGTGCGCTCCTCTGTAAATTCCTTCTATTCCATAAAATCCTGGAGATACTACTCCTTTAACTGCATTATGTACTCTTCCAGTAAGGGCTGTCATAGTAAAAGGAAGCGGTCTTCCATATAATTGTAAAAGATCTCCTTCTTTACCTACTATGGTAGCAGATCTTTCTAACATATCTTCTGATCTTTTTACAATTTCTAAAAGTTCTTCTGCGTGTTTTACGTTATGACCATAAGCAATTCTTGCAGTAGCTAAAGCTTTTAAAGCTTTATTAACTTTTCTTGTTTGCTGTTCAAATTTTACAGGGTTTATGTCTAAAGCATAGTTAGGGTCAATGTCGTCACTAAGAGCCATGTATTGTTTTAAATCTGGTAAACCTTTTAGAGGATTTGCCGTGTCTCCTATTGTTATGGCTACTTTTCTTATAGAATCAATTAATACATCATCTAAAGCGTCTAATACTGCTATGTCTTTTTGTCCTATAATCTGTGTTATTATCTCTAAAGGATGAGAGTGCGTTCCGTCAAGTAAATTCCTTGAAAGGTCTTCTGCGTGTTCTATAATTTCTTGACCACTTTTAATGCCTCGTTCTGCTCCTGTAATTTCTTTATGTTTACGCTGTATTTTTTTTGTTTGATCAATTATAGTTTCTATTTTTTTACCATGTTCTGCTCTGTTTAAATGAATACTGGTATGTGGTAAATCACTTGTTAAAAAATCTACTAATCTTGCTATACCGCTTGTATTGTCTAAAGAGTCAATACCAATGTTTTTACTTACAACATTATTTAGTATTAAATCTCGCTTGTCATCGGCTAATGTTTTAAGATCGCTTATAAGATTTTGCGTTGCTACTTTTCCAAAAGTAGGATTGTCTATGTCTTGTTGAATTTGTAAAATTCTAGCAGCAAGTCTTTTACCTTGCGATTCAGGTAATATCTTTGCTTCAGTCAGCCTTAAAATATGTTCTGGATCTATTCTGTTTATAACTTCTCCTGAAGCGTTATTTTTTAAAATGTACTTAGCTAAAGTATGCAAGGATAATTCTATCATTCTTTCTCTTGTTTCTTTGTGGTTAATTATCTCATCTGGAAAAGCCTGTCCTGCATCGTCTGTACCTTCTTGTTTGAGGATAGTCTTTCCTGTTTGTGGGAAAAAAGAATTAAATCTTTCTATAGCTTCTTCGGATGACTCATCTGGCCTCTTTAATAGTAAATTAAGTATGCTTAATTCTCCTGAAAATTCGTTATCAGGTCTAAAATCTTTTACAAACCTTCCGTAGTTTTCTCTGTACCATTTATTAGCTGCTTTTCTTAGGTTTACTTGTTTTTGTAAATAAGCTTTATCAATAACAGTGCCTTGTTGATTTGTTGCTCCTTTTCCATATAGACTCTCTACAATTCTTGAAACAGCTTTTTCACTTTCATCAAATAAAGCTTCTATGCCATCATCTATGCTTGCTGCACTTTGTCTTAGCTCGTAATATTTAGAATCAAAAGTTGTACTTTTATTTAATTTACCGTGTAGGCTAGTTCTTATTCTGTATACGTCATCCATTTTTAAAACAGCAGGAACTAAATCGTTTAACAATTCTATGCTTTCTTCGTTTGCTCCTTGTACTTCAGATAAAAATTTTACCATTGAATCTCTATCTGTTAAAAAATCTTGATCATCTAACATAGCTCTCATATTATCTATATTGATAGGTCTATCACCTTGTTTTAAGATAACTTCTCCTTTTTCAAGAGCGTCATCTAACAGAGCAATTTTCATTCGTAATTTTTCATCGCTAATCGTAAAATCGCCGTCTTGAGACACTCTATGGTTTAAATACTTTCTCTTTGCATGATTTCTTACTTCTCTCACTGTCAAAGTAGTTTCTGGAGGAAGGTTAAGTAACCTGTTTATAATTTTGTTTTCTTGCAAAAATCCTTCATCTATCCTATTTATAAAATTATTTACAGGAACAAATATGCTTCCGTCTATATTTTGATACCTTTCTTGCGCTATCTGATATAATCTTTGTGGGCCAATACTGTAATATTTTAAGTTTGCTTCTCTCAAATTTTCGTTGTTAGCTTTTATATTTTTTATTAACGTGTCTGTATCCACTCTTAAATTTACAGGTTGCATAAAGTAAGGACTTGAAAACTCTGGTAAAAAGAAACCATCGTTATCTTGAGTTAATCTAGCTTCAGACTGTAACATAGCTTTGTTATAATTACTTCCAGTAAAATCTTCTGTTTCTTTTATGAAACTTGCATAATTTTTTCTAAATGCTGCGTTATCTGCTTTTGCTGCATTTAATTCTTTATTAACCGCTTTTATTAAAGCTGTTGCAGCAGGTTCATCTCCTGCAGTTTTTTGTAAAGACTTTAATTCTACAGCTACTGTACTCATTTGAGATTCTATGGCTCTGTTATATCGGTCAAAAGCAGTAGCAAATTGACTTTTAGATACATGAAAAGGGTTTAAAAGTCCTACTGCTCCAAAAACTTCACTTTTAATTCTTGAAAGAACACCAGAGTCTGTTGGCATAGAAAGTCCAAATCTTTTATTTTTTATTAAAGCAGCCCTGTGGGATCTAAGAATAGATAACGTTGTCATTTGATCAAGAGTGTGTTGAAAAGTTTGTAAACCTTTCATACCTGTATTTTTAAGCATTTCATCTGTTAATTTGTATATATCATGCATAGATTTTCTTAGTATTTTTAATTCTTCATCATCTGAATTTGCCATTTTAGTTAGTGCTTTTATAGTAGCAGGGTCCATTTTTCTTAAAGCTATTTCTTCATCCAGTATGTTTAGTCTTTCTTGTTTTGTTAATCCAGGTCTAAAAGCTTTTGTAGCTGAAATAGGCGCACCTGAAGCTTGACTCAACAGATACTTACCAGCTACAGTATTAGCAAGATCTGAAAATTCTCCTCCTACTTCTCTTCCTATCATTCCAGCGTTAAAAGCTTTTAATACAAGACCTGCAACTCCAAATAAAGTAAGATTAGTATAATTCCATACTATTCTTGGAGGAAGGTATCCCAAACCTGCAGCTTCTATTCCTGTAGCTGCATGAGTCAAACCAAAACCTCTTCTACCTAACATGCCTGATAACCCATAAGCTCCTTTAAACATGCCGTAGATACCTGCTATATAAGGCGCATACATGTAGTCATTAAAGTTACTGGTCATTTGTTGTAATATAGAATGTGTAACTGCTGCTGCTGAACCAGCACCTAATGCAGCATTTATGTACATTCCATTAAATATAGCTTTTTGAACTCTCTCCGCATTGTAAGGAGCAATGTAAGTATGTGTAAAACCTTTTTCTCCTTTAACTGTAAACTCATAAAGGTTTTTCCCACCTTTTGTTTTACCTGTAGGTTTCATTTGCCCTGTTTTTAGTAGTTGCTTTTTTATTTTTTCTTCTATCTCTTGAGCCACACTTTTTTGAGTTTCAGTTAATTTTAAAGGTAATTTTTCTCCTGTGGCTAATTGTCTTGCTTTGGTTGTAGCATAAAGAGATTTTATTACAGGTTCAGAAAATTTAAAAAACTTTGAACCCATTCTAGCACCCATTCCAAATGGGAGTATCATAAGAGGCGTACCAAACTCAATAGTATATTTCAACATATGATCTAGAGCATCCCTAGTATGCATAGGAACTTTATTATCTCCAATTATCGTGTCTGTTATATTACCAAAAAATTTATTTATTCCTAGTGATTCAAAGTTGTGTTCAATTAATTCTGTTGAATTAAAAATACGTTTTGTATAACCTGACGTAAAATAATTATTTAGGTCTACCCCCTTCTTTAACATTTCTTTTATTTCATTTTCGTCATATAAATCGCCAGTAGCTTTATCTATTGTCATAATATATGCTGGCATATGTTGATGACTAGTTATACCTTGTTTGTAATTTAAAAGACTAAAATCTGTGGTGGGTGCAAAGTATATTTTACCAGCTTCAGATTTATTTATAATTTTGTTAATTAGTTTTTTAGCTTGATTTCCCATAGCCTCACCATATTCACCATCAACAGAATAGTTATATAGCCAAGAACCCCCAAACATTAAAGTTTTTACCATTTCAGATGAAGCTGCAGCAAAAGCTTCTCTGCTTACTCCGATTTTTCTATTAAAAAAATCAGTACTCTCTATCTGAGACTGATCAGCAAGAGTTTTTATTCCTTCATCTCCAATATTAAAAATATCTAGTGGAAAGGTCTTTTTATCTGTAGGAAGAACTTCTACATTTATTTGTGCTGTGCTAGGCTGTCCTGTCATAAACGTACTAACTGTATCTGCTACATTTTTTGTGTGTCTTGCTCTGCGCCTAAAGCTATTTATAATTCTTTCACCTTCTACTTCTGGCTCTCCTTCGTAACCTTCTCCAACAGCGTCAAATACACTGATCGGTTCTCCTTGTGGAACAGAAGATTTTACAGAAGGTCTTTTATCTAAAAGATTTCTAACTTCTCTGTCTAGCCTATCTGCATAGGCAATGCTTCCTCTATTTCTTTCAGTTCCTGCAAGTATGTCAGCTTTAGTTTCTTCTACAAGAATGTCATCATCTTGCTCAATAATTTCTTCTCCAGACTCCAGTTGTTGAAGTTTCATTTCAGCAATTTCTTCTTTAAGTCTATCAGGTTTTACCTGTACATACCTTTTTGCAGCATCTTCTGGTTGATCTTGTCCTGCAAGAATATCAACTTTTTCGTTTTCTTCTGCCAACTAAAAATCTCCTAAATAAATTAATTTTTTCCTTGAATTGTTGCACGATCTATGCCAGCGACCCAAAGTCTTTCTATTAAATGTCGTACTATTAACTGTGCGTTTTCATCTCCATCATTTGCATCAGCATATAAAGTGCCGAAAGATTTTCCTATGTAGGAGTCTCTTTCTTCTTTACTAAGTTCAAATCTCCTTATTCTATTATTTGCATCACGGATATACTTTCCAGTGTCTTGATTTTTTCTGGCTACTGAAAACTTATGTCCTCTGTACACCAAAAATTTAGAATACGCAGATGGTGGTCTAAAGTATGTGTTGATTATGTTAAGATTTACGCTTTGTTCAAGAATATTAAATGTTTTTTCGTTTTCTTCAGATGTATCAGGACTTTCAGCTTTTATGCTATCACGGAAAGCATTTTTAACAGAAGTTGCTGTAGTAAATACATTGTCTTCTGAAATTATAGGATATTGTTCAAGAGCAGTTCCGTAAACATTTGCTGCCATGTCTTTAGACAGTCGTTTTATTTTATCAGCGTGAAAACCTCTCATTTTACTGGTAGGGATAAAATCATGGATAAATTTATTAGCTCTTGGTAGCACCCTTGCAGCATCCTCTGGGCTTGTTTTAGATTTGTTTGCACCCATAAAAAGATAACCTAAAGAATCTGTTTCTTCTCTTCGTCTAGCTTTGAATCTAGCTCTTTGAACATGCTTTACTGATTCTAGAACTGACTCTGCTACTTCATCTCCCCATTGTAAAGCACCCTTATAATATCTTGCCCTATCTAATGCATCTTGTATTATGTCTCGTGCAGCTAAAAGATTATAACCTGTTATTTCTCCTCCACCGCCCCACAAAGCTTTATATAAATATTGGAAGTCTTCGTTAGAAATAGCTCTTCCTCCAGAACCACCTTGCACCATTCCTGCAAATTGGTAAGTTAAAGTAATAGCTAATAATTGTTTTCTAGCAGCCAAGAAAGCTTCTCTCCTAGCATTAATATAACCTGCACTTCCTTTTGCATGGTCTTTTTCTGCTGCATTCATTGCTGCGTTGTAATTATTTATGGCTCTTTCTTGAAAACCTTGCAATTTTTCATCTATGCCGTCTCTATTTAATACTGTTCCATTTTCTAAACGAACAGATAGTGAAACTGCTCGATCTCCTACATCAGAATTAAACCAACTACTTTCATCTGTTCCAAATTTCTTAGAAGAATTTACTACATCAGCAAAAGTTTTGCCAAACACATCTTTAAGTCCTTGAATTATACTTGTTCCTTTAGTTACTAAAGTGTGCATCCAACCAGCTTGATCTGAAAGAGAACTTCCTGTTTCTCTTTTCAGCTTAGTATAAAGATGTCTTGCTGCTTTTGAGTCTGGATTTTTTTCATCTTCTGCTATAGCTTTTAATCTATCAACAAGATTGTCACCTCCTTCTCCAGTTTGTATATTTTCAAGGTATTTACTGTAAAATGTTCTTAATGATGCAGGAGCATTGTGAATATCATCCTGCATATCTCTAAGTTTATAATTTATCATTTCATCTTCGGTATCCAGAAGATAAGATGTAAGCATTATTGCATTATGCCCGAATTGATTTACCTGTTCCGCTTCTTTATGTGCAGGTAGTGCCACAAGTTGTTTATGAGAAAGTTGTTTATAGCTGCCACTTTTTAGAGTAGCGGTTATGTCGGATAATTCAATAGTATGTGGATCGTTTTCTTGATTTTTTACTGCATCTTGTGCTGTACTGAAAGCAACAGCATCTAAAAATTTCGTAGTAATTTGCGGTAAATATTGTTTTATTAAAGGATCTTTAGTAAGTTTTACTAATTGTTCAGCAGATTTTGCAGCATCAGAACCTCCTGCTCTAACACTACTTATCAACTGTTGACCATCGTTAAGTATTTTTTGTAGTTGGAAAAACTCTGTATCTGGCAAAGGTTCTACAGGTCCATATAAATCTCCTGCCCCTTGTACATTTCCGTCAGGAGTAATTGGGCCTAGTCTTGCTAATTTGCCTCCATCTACAAGCGCACTCCACTGTTGCCCAGACGGATTATAATTTGTTGCTACTCTAAAAGGTTTTTGTACACCGTTATGATCAGGCATAGATAAAACGCTATGTTGAACTATTGTATCAGACTTGCCCACTTGAGGATCTTTTAATTTAGATTTATCTACTTTGTTGTATACTATAACAGGCTTGCCATTTTTATGTATAGTTTTAGCTTTTACGTATCCGTGTCTTTCTAAGAATAATGATTTGTCTTTTGTTGCTTGTTCTAACTGAGTTTTTAACTCAGGGTCAGTGATTATTGCGTCAAAATTTGATGGAGGAACAACTATAACGCTTTGTCCATAAGGTGATCGAACATTTCTAATCTTATGTATTAAAGCTTTAATTTTTGATCTCCACTTATAAGAATCTTGAAGAAAGCCTTCTAGCATTTTAGTTGATGCTTGAGCGTGTTTTGCATTAGTGCTTTGGTATTTTTGGATGTCAGGATTCCACCCTGCAGGGCCAAGAGTTTTTAAATAAGCATTAATTCCTCCAAGCTCATACAAAGCTGCAAGATCTGGCGTAAGTCCACTACCCTCTCTTTTTGCTAAACCTGACTGTCTGTTTTCGTTTATAACTGTAGATTTCCAAGAATCTCTAAGCTCTTTGTCAGAAAAGTCAGTTATAGCTGGATATGCATAAACTTCACCGTTGTATTTTATAGAATTGCTACCGCCAACGTAAACTACTTCATTTCCTTTACCTGCCTTTTGCTGTTTTATTTGAACGTTTTGAAGAACTTCAGAAGAATCTTTATTGTTTTTTCTAAATTCTGTATGTTTGTCTCTTATGCTTTCGCCTAGTGCTTCTTTTGTATCTTTAGGAACATCTTCTGGGTTAGGATATTTTTCTAAGTGTTCTGCCGTTATAATACCTTTAAACATGCTTTTTTCTCTAGCAACATCATACAAAAGTGTATTAGAATATAATTGTTTTGGAATTATTTGTGACTTTGTTAATGCTTCAAAAAGACTGTCTTTAGTTTTTTGAATATTTTCTCTTGATACGGCTTTACTCATAACTTTGTTTAAAGCTGTAACAGACATATTTACAGGGCTAATTTCTTTAGATTCATCGCCTTTATTTAAAGATTTTAAAAAACTTTTTGAATATGTCAGATATTTAGTATGAGCCGTTTTTCTTACAGGAGTACCTGTACCACTTCCAGGACGTATGTATTTATCTATAAGAATCCTACTTGCATCTTTTAATGTTACATTAGGATTCATAAATTCTTTATTGTTTAATAAACTAAGGTCTTCTTTTCGCTCATTGTCTCTAAGAGTTCCAAGAGTATTTAGAACGTAACCCAAATTTTGTTCTACATCGTAAGGATCAATATTTCTAACTGCTGGATTAAATTCTTCATTTATCTGAAGTAAGCCATGCGCTTTTCCATTATCTCCAACTTCATCTTTATTAAAACTACTTTCTCCAGAAATAGCTCCCATGATGGCTGCTATTTGAACTTTGTTCAAACCTTGCCTACTTAAATAGTCATAGGTTTGCATTTGAGTTCGTTGTTGGTCTTGACTAAAAGTTTTCTTACCTGCTTTTTTCAAACCTTTAAAAAGAGGTTCAGGTCTTTTAGAAGTTACAAAACCTTTCTTTTTATCAATAGGCTCTACTTTAACTCCTGACTCAACCTGTTCTTCTGCATTTTGAGAACTTTGTTGATCAACTTTTAGTAAGGTAGGATCTGCATTGTTTTTTGCTGCAATCTTCCTTGCTCTATTATAATAAATATTAAAAGCACCTGTTGTGCCGAATCTTTGTACTACTTTTATATAGTCGTCAAGAATGTTTTTTTGATCTTCAAAATTAAAACGTATTTTAGTTCCCTGAACTTCTGCATGTATCCCTGTTGATGCACTTCTATACCATTTTTCAGGCTCTCTAGGATTTTGTCTTATAGATGTCAAAACTTTACCGTACTCATCATACAACAGTTTTCCCCTATCATGTTCAACTTCTGCGTGTCTGAAAATTTCAGTTGCAGGTTGAGTCCATGCAAAATCAGGACTTTCTAGCACATAACCGTGTCTAACATTGTCAGCACCAGCATCGTCCTCTGGAGTTACTTTCCGTATTGAAGGAAGCATGTGAGCATATGGTGCTTTAGCACTTTCAGAAGCTTTTAGAGAAGCTATAAAAGTATTATAAGAAATTCTTTTCCTAGCTTTAGGATGTTTTTTCCGCAGTTCATCGTATGCCTTTATATCTTTTGTATACAATTTTACAAAAGCATTGTCGTATCCTTTCTGGCCTTCGTCTTTCCTTTTTTGTCTTGCTTTTATTACATCAGCATCTCTATCTATTTTTCTTAAATTTTGTAGATGTTGTTTATCTATGCTGTGTTTTTGTAGATCATACCTTTGTGTCATTCCATGTCTAGTAGTTGCTCCTCTTTGTTTTATTCCTTCTACAGCGAGTGCTTTCTGTATAGAATCACCACTACCTGTGCTACCTGTCTGTTGTGCGCCAACACCTCTAAGTGCGTTTATAAATGCTGATACTCCAGATTCTGCCATTATACTTCTCCCTGTTCTTCATACTCCATATCTTGAGGAGTTTCCATATCTATAAAACCTTCTTGTGTAGGAGTTTCTGTTTCTTGACCTTCTAATAGATCAAAATTAGAGTCTAATTCTTTTTCGTAGTCTGCTTGTAGCTCGTTATCTGCCTGTTGGCTTTGTATAATTTTTTCAAATTTATGAGGAGCTATTTGTTGTTTGAGTCCCAATTTTTGTTCCTCTGTTAATCCTTCATTTTCTGGCTGTTCATTAAACAACGTAATATCTTCTACATGATGGTCGTCTGCAATTTGAGCTATAATCATAAAAACTATAGGTTTGACTAACTCAGCTACGTCAGGACTGCATATTCCTTCAACAAAACATTTTTGCATCATTCCATCTGCTAATGTTTCTATGGATACTCCTACATCTGCAAGATCTGCTAAAGCTTTAGAAGTCTTAGGTTCTAATAATTCTTGTTCAAGAACTTTTGCTAATTCTTCTGGATTGCTTACTTGTGGAGGTTTTTCATAAGGTCTTAATCCAGGCTGGTCTGCAAAAGATTGGCCAGGTATTGCTCTTGCAAAAGGATCAAATTCTTGAGTTTCTATTGGTATTGCCATGTTTTATACTATCCCTTCTCAAAAGGTAAAATATACTTTGTTCTATTGTTTAACTGTTCTGCTTCTCCAAGTATGTCAGCTTGATCACTTTGGACTACTTTAGCAGTTCCTCTTTCTGCCAATCTTTGATGCTTTTGCATGTTTCGGACATATGGATAATCTTCTGCATAACTGCCATATCTGCTTAACATGCCTTGTAACCTATTAAAACCCATCGGTCTCGACTCGCCAACTAACTTTTGCCTACCGCTATATATGTTTACAGGTCTTTGTGCTATATTAGTATAATAGCTTGCAGCTTGAACTGTTCCCATACTTGCTGCACTAGGGTCTTCTACATTTTCTATAAACCCACTTTTTGATTTTGATTTTGGTGCAATAACATCTTTTGCAAAACTTATAGCAGATAAAACTGATCCTATGCCCATATTGCGCTCCTTTTATTTATTAATTAAATATGCCAGATTCTTCAAGTAAGCCAGATTGCTCAAAACCGCCAAGATCAATTCCTTTATTAGATGCTAAACTTTGAGAACTTCTTAAAAAAACATTTCTCAGCACATCTCCGAAGAATCCTCCTATGGCTGCGTTTGTACTTGCATCTATTTTTGTATCAAACATATCTCTTGCAAATTGATTAGCTATGCCTATAGACGCAATTTGATGAGATCTTTGTAATTCATTTTGTGAAGCTTGAAATACAAAAGATGCTTCATCTCTATATTTTTGCCACAAATTGTTTTGAGCAGTAGTTGTCATTCCTAAAAGCGCAGAAGCGTTAAGTCTGTTTTCTTCATTTTGTCCAGCGGTGTTTGCAGTGTTTAAAGTTCTTCTCCAAACAGCATTTGATTGATCTATTTGTAGTTGCATATTAGAATTAAATCTTTCTCTTGCATCTTCTAATTTAGAAAAATATTTAGTCATGCTGTTTGCTTGATCTACATTAAATTGTTTAGTAGCTACTTCTCTATCTGCATTTGCTTTAGATACTGTTGCTCCTAGTTGATCATAAAATTGATTTACTTGAGTTTCATTCTTAGCATTAAATTGTAATCTTGCATTCTCTGCTGCAGCATCAGTAAATAAAGATTGAACTCTGGATTGATATTCTAGTATTTGAGCAGCTTGATCATTATTTACATTTGTAAGATCCATTTGTAAAAATGATTGAGCATTTTGCTGTGCTGCTTTCATTTTATTATCTAAATTTCTAGCGTCCATTGCAGCTAACGTAGCAGCGTTAGCTAATGCTGTTTGCTGTTCATTTGTTAAATTTTGAAGCTGTATAGTAGCAAATCTGTTAGCATCTTGTATTGCAATAGGTAATGCGCTTTCTGCAATAGCTTGTACCATTGCTGCTGCTGCAACACTAGATGTACCAAGTCCTCTTGCATTCATTATGTCTTGAACTTTACGAACATTTGCAGAGGCCCAAGCTGGAAGTGGTTTACCTTCTTCTAAAGATTCATATAGTTTTTCTACTTGATATTGTACTGTAGCTTTTTCAGATAATTCTTGAGTCTGTGCTTGCGCTAAAGAACCTCTCGTTAATAATTGTTCTTTTGTTCTACTATCTTGAACATTTAATTCATCAATTTGAGCTTGATTTGATACAACACCGTCTACATTTATAGCAGAGGGTACTTTAGTTTCTGTAATAGGAAGTTCTTCAGCACTTATTGATTTGACTTTTCCTGTAACTGAAGGTAAAGGAACTTCTGGTGTTATTCTGTCTCCAGTGTTTGAAACTTCTTCAGTGTCAAAAGCTATGTTTTTGTCAATAAGTTTAGAAGATGAATTAATTAACTCATTTTCTTGTACGCCTTGTTCTAGAACATCAAATTTGCCCCCTCCTAAATCTGTAGCAGTTGTCCTTGCTATAGCTTGATCTCCCATAATATCTTGAATAGGTCTATTACGTTCATCAACTGTTAGTCGTCTAGGAGTAGCTTGTTCTTCTTCTGTTACTGGTTCATCTGCCATATCGTTATACCTTAATCTCGTCCATGTTTTTCTTATCAGATTGAGTTTGTTTTCTAATAGCTGTCCAGAAGTATTGTATTTTTTCTCCTTCTGGTGGGTCTGCGTCAAATATGACTTTCCATATTTCTATGACGCTATTATCATAGAATGGTCCTTTAAATTCAAGTTTGACCAGTTTGGCTAGTACAGGAAAAGGAAACAGTATACATTTTTCTTCAAACAACCTTGTATAGTATTCTGCAGTTCCTTCTTGCCTATTATTTATGTATGCTTTGTACAGTTCTAGCTGTGTGTCCAGCTTATCGCAAACTTCAAAAAGAGCTACTACCTCTCCGTCTACTTCTTCATATACTACTGTATCTGATACAGTACAAGAAGTTAGTGCAAAAGTCAACAGAATAGTGCATATTATTTTACTTATCTGAGCTTTTATTCTGCGTAGGAGGGTGTGATCCATTATGCATCCTATGTATATTATCTAATTCTCTTTCTATAGAGTCCAATCTCTGAGCTACTTTACCGTCACGTTCTGACTGTTGTTTTAGTATCTGCGGAGACAATATGTCTTTACTCATAGTATCTATTGCTGCTATAGCTACAGCTTGTTTAGCTTCTACCTTATCTAATCTTTGGTTGAGGCTAGCTAGATCTTCACTAATTGCGTCTAATGTTGCAGTGATAGACTTTATTGTAGCCTTTAAAACGCCCCATGTGGTAGCTATGCCTGTTAGGACTATTCCAAATGTTACTAATTCTTTTGGCCCAAGTTCCATTGTTTACCTCTCCGCATACATTATAAAAAGCCATAGACCACCAACGATAACAGCTACAGCAATAATACTACATAGAATTTCTGATATTTTGGCCCATCGTTTTTTTGATATTATCTTCTTTGCTTCAATGGCTTCTTCGTAGCGTTTTTTCTTTTCATCTCTGGCTATCAGTATGTAAGTCCAAGTATCTTGACCAAACTTTCTATTTAACATATATGAAATTCGATCTATTGCCTTCTGAGCTTCTTTCTCCTGAATTGTTTCTGTGATAGCCATTTCAAGAAACTTGTCAGATGTTGCTCCCTTTATAAAACCGCCCCACTTACTTGCAATAGGATGAGCTTTCTTCTGTAACTGCTCTTGCCCTCTAAAGACGTTATCAATTAGTCCTGCTATCTGTGATACATCATCTGTAGTTTTGAGGGCCATTTTTATGGCCTTGCAACTCTGCTGGACTAGTTGTAGCCCAAAAAGTGTTTCTGCAATAACCATAAGCTATTCATCTTCAGCCCTGCAGTTACATTCCTCGCAAGTGCAGTTTTCACACTTTTTTTCACAGTGGCAGGGGTGTTCACAATGTATGCAAGTCATGGCTTTGTAGGCCAAGTGATTGTCTTAACAACAGTCGAATCGTCATACTTAGAAGGCAGATCTCGTAGATCAGCCCTGTACTTCTTCATTTCATCTGAAAGAGTTACATCGCTTAGCGCATAGAAATCAGTTTCAGCTAATTTTTCATCTCGCACTCTTCTTAGATCTTCAAATGCTCTTGTTGGAGCAGCGTCAGCCCATGCCTTTTCCTTTGCTTCTCTTGCTTTTTGTTCAGCATCACTGAGTTCTATTTCAACTCCATCGACAATCTTTTTGTAATTTGCCATTTTCTTCTCCTATGGCTTTGGGTATTTGTCTTTTACGGCTTTGATAGTTTCTTTCCACTTATCAATTCCGTTGTGATAAATATCATCAAGTTGATCTTCAAAAGAAGGATACTCTTCTTTGCGTTTAAGTTGATATTCTGTAGCTGCAAGGTGATCTTCGTATTCTTTGACCCACTTTGCTTGATCTTCCGCAGACGGGAAACCATCTGACTCAAGAGTGACACCATCTATTTTTGGAAATTTTGTAATCTTTCCATCAACAGTTTGAACTCCGCTAACATCGTTAAACTTCCAACCTATTGCTAATCCTAATTTTACACTCATGGTACAACCTCCCATATTGTTATAAGAGTATTATGTAAACCGCCAGCAGCGGAATTATTAACTATTACATTTCCATTAGAGCTTCCTACACGAAGTTTATAAGTTTGAGACGATGTAGAGCCAGCCGTTTGTATCCAATGCCCTGTGGCTGTTTTTGCATAGTCATCATTTGTAGCATCAGCCATTGTCCATACTGCACTAGCATCACTATCCTTAAAAAGAGCAGCAACTTTAGCATACGCTGCTGTTGAATTGATCCAATTAGAGATTGTAATAAAAAAAACTAGCTTTGAAGACGAATTGGTTGGTGTTATGGAACAGGTTAGTATTTGATCGCCTTCATCATTTTGAGGTGTTGTCCCATCTGCTGGCATATTAGTAGAATTAGTAGAGACTGATGTGGTTGACGCAGAAACTACTTGCGCTATCTCACTTAATGTGCCATCAATTAAATTTGTATCTACTTTTGTAGTTGCCATTTTTTTCTCCTAAGCGTTTGGTCTGCGAAACATTTTAAAAAATCCTTTTTCAATGTTTCCCGTAGACTGTGCAAATTTTATAGCTACAATAGCTTCTGCTGCGTTGTGCCAACCACCAGATATACCGTTACCTTTTTCATCTCCTGTATTATCTACATGGTGGTATCCTAAAACCCATGTATCGGTCCCAGAATTTGCTGGATCAAATAAATGAACGACAAAACAACTTTCTTCATTTGTTGATGTGCCTTGAGATGTAAAACTTAAACGAAACGAATCACTCCACTCTGCACTATCTGTTGACCCCCCATCATGTCGTCCAGTAGAAATACCTAAGTAATCTGCTGTCCGATAGGTTGGTCCTGAGACACCTACTTCTGCCTCAAATTGCGCTCCATCACTAGCTGGACAAGTGCCGACTATTTGAAACATATAGTCATAGCCAGTTTCAAAACCTGTAAAAGCAACTGAAGCAGAATCACTAGCTGTAGTAGTACTAACAAATTCATAGCCACCGCCTGCTGGAGCAGCCCATGTTGGATTAGCACTAGAGCCTTGTGTTTTAAGAAATTGTCCTGACGTTCCAGCAGCTAATCTTGCATAGTTAGAACCATCGTAGTATAAAACATCTCCTTGAGCATCTGAACCTAATGCAATGTGTGATCCATCTACAGAGTTAGCTTCAAATGCAGAAGAGGTAGGTTGTTTGCCATATTGTATTTCTACGTTAGCAACACCAGTTGGAATAGCTGCATCAAAGGTAACTGTAGAGCTACTTAGGCTCCATGTATCGTGGTGCTGATTAACACCATCAAAACTAATACGTAATGCATTTTCATCGTCAATACCTGATATACTTAACGCTAATGATGTTGTACTTCCAGCAGTAAACCCTGAACCAGCAGCATAGTTATCTGTATGAAAATCTGCTAGGTTTGTTGTTATTGTTCTTCCTAAAAAAGGCATAATTCTCTCCTATAACTTCGCACGTTCAACTGCGATTAACTTTTCCTGATCGTCTAGCCATGTCTTACCTTCAGCCGTTAGAATACTGTCACGTATTCGTCTTGGTGTAACAGCTAGTTCAAGCTCATCAATTTTTTCTTGTGCTAAAACAGACGCAGATTTATCTGTGCAGGTGTAAATTCTGGTAGCTGCACCAGTGTCTTTATTATACGCATCTGTTGGGCCTGTTTTAATCTGACCATCTTTTACGTCAGGATTTGTAACCGTAACAGGAACAATGTAAGGCTTTCCGTTGCTATTGCCCTTTGTTAGATAATTTTCCAATTTATGTGTTTTCCTTATCACTTCTTTTATAGAGTGATCAGATGGATCAATTTTAAAATATATATATTCCATTTTATCTTCCTAAATTAAGCTGCTTCAAACGATGCGCCAATGCCAACACGCTGACTTGGGGAGCCACTAGGGGTTGCGGTTATAGAGCGACCAGTTTCAGCCGACATATCAAAATCTGCTGCAACAGAAACAGATGGATTTGATGCAGAATCAAATCTTTCTGTTAGACCAGACCAAGTAAAGGTGCTGGAAGTAAGTGCCGAAGCTTGCGAAATACAAAAACCACCTGCAGCTATGTTAATTGTTCCTGTTGGATTGGTAGCGAAAGATGGCCCCCAAGTATCTGTCGGTGTAGCATTACCTTTTGTCATCTGGTAAACGGAGATGGCATACTTAGAGGGGTTGTAGCCTCCTGACTGAACAGTAATTACTATATCTCCCGAAGTTACGCCTGTTAATGCACAGACTACTATCGCATTTTGTGTTTGTTTCCCAGTTCCAGATCCTTCCTCTATAATAATCGTACCTGTTTCACCAGCGACTGTAACGCCAGTAATTGGTCCAGGTTCTGCATTACAATATACCCCTAGAATAACGTGCTTGGTTCCTCCAAAACTTCCAAGATTGACACTAGAAGCAGTAATGGGGTTAGCTGCAGTAACAGTTGTAAGACCAGTATCACCAACATGGGTAACTTCAAATTTTACTGTATCTGCACCCCCAAACCCTGTTAAATGATTTGACCTGTACATTAGGTATCCCCACCAGTATCAGTTGTAAAAAATATCTTCACGCCAATTAGCCTAGCGTCTTCAGCAGCAGTATCATTAGCATCTGAGACATCTCTAAAAACTCTGAAAAAACACATATCACCTGCTGCTGGTGAGCCAGCAATTGTAATGCCTCCACTCGTAGCTGAAACACAAAGGTCTTCAGCAGCACTTAAGTTAGCATCATCAACAACAACTGCTGTGCCGTAGGCTACATCAATAGTGTCGCTATCGGAACAAGCTACTCCTTGTATTCCCCAAGAAACACCGTCTGTATCGGTGGCAGTAGAACACCAGACAAAACTAGCTGTAACTGTGCCTTCGTTCCAACTTTTTGGAAAACTAATTCCGAACTGAGCGTGTTCATCCGAACTAGCATCAAAGTCCAGCACCTGCATATCAGGTCTTCCAGATGTTGTCTCAACGTCAGTAATGCTTGCACAACCATTGCTACTGGTAGGGCGCATGGCATTAGCTGGAATCCAGATTGTATGGAGCGCAGAACCAATTTTACTTTCTGTTACAATATCGTCAGCCAAGTCATCTGTAACCAATGCTGTTTCAGCAGGTCTGCTTCCAATGTAAGGCATTATGTTATCTCCATTATTGACAGAGTTGCATCCAACGAACTTCCTGCGCTAGCTCCTATTGTAAGAACGTCTGTTGTTTCTAGGACTATTTTTTGACCTGCAAACACTTCTAGTGAAGTATCGGCTGGTATTGATACCTCGTTTAAGAGCGTTACATTTTCGTTTGCAGCATCATTAGAACCAGTTCTGGCAGATGTGTCAGAAGTTAGCTTAACTGTAACATCCCTAACTGCATTAATTTTATTACAAATATTAAGTCCTAATATTACTGTAGTAGTAGAACCAGCTACTGTATAAAGTGTACTATATGTACCACTGTCAACTGCTACATCAGCAATGGTACAAACTTTAAAGGTATTTGCCATTCTTTATCTCCTATTATCCAAGGGCAATAGCCAAAGCCGTAGCATCTGACTGACTTGCTTTTGTATCAGCATACGCTTTGATACTTTGTTGTGTCGCTAAGTGAGTAGCGGAATTTGAAGACATGGTATCTTCATCTTTTACAGCAGTACCGCCTATTGTTCCGTTTGCTGTAATATTCTGTGAAAAAGTTACTGCCCCTGCTGCAGCAATCGTTATTGAGTCTGGATCTGTAGCTGTACCTATTGTGCCACCATCTTTTATCTTAATGTCGTCAACAAAAGATACAATACCGCTAGAGTCTATTGTCATTGCAGTAGCAGCAGATGCAGAACCTATCGTACCATCGTCTTTTAGCTTAATATCGTCTTTAAAGGTAACTATACCGCCTGAAGATATTTGTATTGCATCTGTTGCGCTTGCAGATCCAATGTCTCCGTCATCAGGTACAATTACTCCACCAGAACTTAATGTAAGAACACCTGCACCAGACAGTTGCATCTTGGAAGCAGCAGCGTCTGTTCCATTAGCCTTTGTCTTAAAGTCTATCTTAGATGTGCCTGTTCCGTCACCGCCACCTGAAGACAGTGTAAGATCGCCACCATTAATGTTAGCTGATCCTGTCGCAGAAGAACCAGCAGAAACTGTTAGGCCCTTACCTGCTGTTGTTCCGCTTGTTGCAGCTACACCTAATTCCCAGTTAGCACCGTTGGTGAAGGTTATACCGCCATCGTCTATTTCTACAACATCTGTGCCATCTACATCGAAACGTATTTTACCAGCATCTCCACCGCTATCTGCTGTGGCTGTAGATATTTCTAAGTAGTTTAGGGTTTGTGCGCTGGAGTCAAAGACTGCCTGTATCATTCCCTTTTCAGCATCTGCACCACCAACAGATATAGATGGGTTTCCATCATTTACATCTTCTAGCAGTTTTAGATCTGAACCGTCAAAGGTTAAATGAGCTTCACCAGCTAATGCATTTGCACCTGTAACTGTAGCTATTGTGTTGTCTGTACTTCCGCTAAGAGTTACACTAGACAGTGAAGAAACACCATCTAAAAGATTTAATTCTGTAGCTGTTGCTGTTACAAGTGTTCCACCTAGTTTAAGACCACCAGCAGTACCATCGTGAGTACTAATATCAACAGTAATATCTCCATCACTGCTCGCACCCTGAATCGACATACCCTTAGTAAGCGTTCCATCATTTTCTGCAACATAAAAATCTATCCCTCCTTGTTCACCGCCAGCAGTAACATCAACTATGGTAGATTGTATTCGTCCATATGTTGTTGCTGCTGCGCCAGCGTCTTCACTGAGAAAGTCTATATTTCCTATAACATCGCTTGTAGCTGCGCTTGTTCCGTCTTTTTTAAATTTAAACGTAGCTCCGTTTGCATCTGCATTGCTGTTAAATAATGTCATAACAGGTTTAGCAGATGTTGCGCTCTCTACAGATATGTCAGACCCTGTTAGTACAAGATCGTCATCTCCGCTTTCGTCATATTTTATTGTCCAATCTGAATCTGATCCGAATATAAGTGTTTCATTATCAACAATCATAATATCGTCAGAATATTTGAACATGTCTTCGTCTTCCATCCATAGGAAAACGCCGTCATTTGTTTCACCGTCAAAGGTTACTGTTATATCTGTACCTGCTGTTGCTGCACCTATTGTTATGGAATTGCTTCCAGCTAACTTGGATAAACCTCCACCGTTACCTGCTGTTCCATCGTGCGTGTGTCCACTCGTACCAAAAGCTGTTACAATAGCGTCAAACTCATCATTGGAGTCTGAAGCATCTATTGTATCACCAGTTGTGTACGAACTTTGTCTTGATGCGTATCCTGCCATTACATTCTAGCTCCTGGAGTAAATTCTAGTTCAAATCCTTTCAATGTTATAGGAGGATTGCCTGACTCGTCCTCAACCCTTATAACCACTGTAAATCCGCTTCCTTCTACACTTTGTCTTACTATAGGTATTCCTGTTGCGCCATACACTGAAGTACCGTAAGTTCCTGTTCCGTATACTGCTGCAGTGCTTTGTGTTGAAAGCGTGTACGCAGCAGGTTGCGGAACACTTGCATCCTCAAAATCAAATTTAACAAATAAGGATGCGTCTACTGTTCCCTCTGTATCAAAGTTAAGATTGATACGTTGCATGTTTTTTCTTATACCTGCATCACCCATTGTAAGATCTGGAGATCTGTATATTGCTTTTATGTTCGTACCTGCAAAATCGTTACCTGATTCTTGCTGGTACACAAAACCGTCAAAACCTCCATGCACTACAGTCTCATTAGCTCCTACAAAATCTGAATCACAAGATGCAGCTTTTATTCCTTTTAAATCTGAGTATTCCCAACCTATTTGTCCTTGTGGGTTAGATTTTATAACGCCAATGATACCGTATGACCCTGCTTCTACCCCACCAGTAGTAGGATAAAACAACCTGTATTGACTTTTTTGTCTTATGATTGTAGAGCAGATATTATCGAACCCTATTCCGTTAATGCGTTCCTGTATCTGCTTTGATACTGTTCCTAATTCTACGTCACCAATTCTTGCAGTACCAGCTACAGTTCTTAGACCATCGGGAGCAAGAAAGATTAAGTCACCGCCTATTTCCTGTACGCTGTTTCCATCACTGCACCCTATGTTTCTTGACACTGGTGCAACAGCGAAATCTGAGCTTGAGCTTCCAGTAAGTTTGTATATTCTGTCTTTACCGAATATGATTAAGGATTCACGAAAAGACTTTAAAGCAACAACCTCCGTATCCACCTTGACATTGCCAGAGCCAGTGCCTGTATAATCTGTATCATCAAATGGAACAGTAAATTGTACTTGTTGTTTTGCAGCAGATGCTCCTGCATAGAATAAATGATTTTTAAAAGCTGCTACTGCTGTTGCGTTTGCTGGTGCGCCTGTACCGCTTAACGCTGTTCCTGTACCTGTTCCTGTCCACTTTGTTGGAGTGTTAGCACCGTCTACCCATACGATTGTGTCTGTTCCTGCAAAGTTGTACTTTTCAAATCTGGGCCGTACAGGAGCGTTTGACTGTGTTGCAACAGAAGACCACGAAGTTCCTGATCCAAACTTGACTGCTGTGCCTGATATGGCTACAACACCGCTATTGAATACTGCAACACCTTTTACTGTATTAGATCCGTTTACCTGAGTAGCAGAATACTTTGTTGTTCCGTCTATTCTTCTGTAACCACCCTTTACAGATGGTTCAAAGTTCTGAAGTATGGATGCAGCACCAACAGGCATTGTGTAAACATCCCTGTCAAGAACCAAGCCACCAGACGTAGTAACAACGTAAGGCGAGATATATTCTGGTTCTGTTACTTGCGCCATACTATCTCTTCTTTTCCTGTTTTGCTCTCCAGAGCTTTACTAACTCTGGATCTCTAGGCTGTTTAGTGGCAGAATGTGAGTATTTACCTTTGTTGTTCTGTACTTTCGCCATTAAGTATTAACTCTTATAAACCTGCCTGAAGTTCTCAGACCTCTTGGATACATATAATTTTTCCTGTTAAGAAGCTCTACTCGCATTCTTTTTATGCCTTCCATAAAGTCTTTTTCGGCTAACTGCGTACCTGCAACGTTGGCTCTCATCATGTATGCGTAGTATTTAGCCCTGTTTACTATTATATCGTGAAACCTTACAGGTAACGTTGGAATATCTGTATGTTCAGATAAATCGCTATGTGTTTTGTAATACTGAAACGACACGCTTAGTATTCTGTCTGGTATAGGAGACAGACCATATTTGTCATCATTTGTTTCATAGATGTACGAGGGCAGACCAAATTGGTTTGCAGAAGTCTGGTCTAGATCCGTTTCTGAAAAACTTTCAAACCATTCATCGTGAGAAATGTATTGCAACTTATGTGGCTGCTCATTTTCTACAACCTCTATAGTATCTACTTCTGCTGTGTTACCGCTTCCTTCCGCTAAACCAATATACGTTGTAGTAGCTGAAGCTGTAAATCTGTTTGTTTGCCACTCTCCATCACCAGCATTAGTAACACTCAACGTAGCACTTAACTCTTGTGTCCCACCTGAAGATGTTCCTACTTTTAGTGATACATCATTAGAGAAAGTACGTGTACGAACTATATATTCTTTGTTTATTATAGTTTGTATTGTTTGCGTTACTTCAGCACTGGATAATTGTAATGCACCTGTTACTGAAGCTCCTGAGTTCGTAGTTTCTACTTTAAATGGTGATCCAGATACTACTGTCCAGTAGAGTATGTTAGAATCAAATGTTCCGTTTTTCACAAGATTTTTAGGACGAAGTATAAATGAATCCCAATCTACTTTTCTAAAATCAGAAGGCAAATTGTATTCTTGAGTGCCAGCAGCAACACTTTCTGTTTTATTTTCTATGAGGAAAGGCCACTCTATCTCTGAATTGTATATATCGTTTACAGCTTTGTTTACGACATTTTTCACCATAGTCTGTACGCCTCTGGATGTACTAAACGTAGTAGTTGTTAGCTCTACCTCGTTTAGTTCATTAAGGACGCTATTTACAAGAGTAAGATAATTCATTTAACACTTCCACCTTCTTCTAGCCTGTCTTATACGAGAGTTAGGATCATTTCTTGTTTTAGCAGAACTACGTTTTAATTGACCTGCTGACCTAGCACAGTAGCTTTTTCTACGTTTTGCTGCTTTACTTCCAGCTTTGACTTTACCAGTAACAGCACCTTTTAACTTGGAACCTGGATTTGCCCTACGGTGCGCTGCAATACCTGCTTTTGTCATACCAGCCCCTTTTTTTGCAGGGCGGTAGTTTTTCTTTGTTCGTGGTATTGCTTTTTGTCGTTTTTTAGTCACTAGCCTTTTCCGTATTTAGACACCTTACCACCGTATGCGTACATGCGACCACGATAAGCCATTCCTCCATGACCCATCTTTCTAGGTTTTAGCATTCCACCACCCATCATTTTTTTTGGTTTCTTTGCAGCTTCTTTCATCGGTTCTGTTTTGTTTCCATCGTTATCTATATCTATGTAGTCAGGTTTCATTGCCATTATAGCCTCCTATGTTGCAGCAAATACACGCACGTTAGCGGTACTTCCAGATGAGTTGTAACATTCTATTCTATCTATGGTGTCTGCTGTCCAATTAGTTTCCCATGTATCGTTCTCTGCTAAGTAATTAGCTTCACTAAATGATCCAGCAACATCACCTCTGTTTCGACTAAGATCGTCAGCAAGACAAAAAGGAACGCCAGCTTGCAGTTTAACAACCCATGCGTTTTCAAGGTTACTTCCTGCCACTGTGCCTCCTTCATTGCACATAAGTTGTATTTCTACAATCTGATCTGACTCTATCCAAAGAAAATCAAAGTCGTCCAGCATTGTATCGTTCCATATTTCTTTAAGCGTAGAGTTAGTAATTGCGTAACGCTTGTCAAAATAGTGTGTTATTGTAATAGAGTCCGTAGCTGTAGTACTTCCACCAGTGATAGTGTGCGAGTCATCATCTGGTATATCTACAGTAAAATGTGTAGTTAGACTTAGCGTTGCCATTATTCTTCCTCCAATTTAACGCTTACGTTCATACTGAAAGAACGTCTTTCCCCTTTTGTCCGAAACGGATACACTGTATGCATTAGGTATCTAGGGAATATGTAAAAATCTCCAACTTCAGGTTGTATTGTTAGTGTGTGACTATTAAAATCTTGAGGAACTCCGTATACAAACTCTATGTGTCCTCTTGCTGCTCTTCTTGATTTAGCTTCCTTCTCAAACTCTTTTTCTATGCCTTTTGGCAAACTTAAATATCCTACAGATGAAAGAGAACAGTATGTGTGTATGTGTATCGGATTAAATTGACCTGCAAACTGTCTTACAAACCACGCAGTTCCTAATTTAAACGGAAAACTTTTTCCAGCTTCAAACACCTTTTTTATGTAAGCATCTACTACAGCTTCAAAGTACCCATCATACTTCTGTCTTAAATAGTCTGGTACTCTAAGTTCTTGTTCTACTTTTCCTACAAGATACTGTGACCAGTCGTGTTCTTTGACTTTCTTTTTATCTTTTACCATGTCCTCAAGACCTTGATTATAGTCGTCTATCAATTCTTGAGGTAATACAGATTTAGCTATAAAAGGTCCAAAAGGACGGATCATTAAAAAAGGTATTTCTGACTTTTCGTTACTAGCTTCTTCTGTCATTTTATTTACCCCATTCTTTCTTGAGGTAATTTTGTACTAATACAGATTTTACAAATGCGCCGTTATCGTTGTCTTGTGATAAATGTTGATTTACCTCGTATAAATTCTTTAACATAAAAGACTGTTCGTAAGAAACATTTGAGGAGAACCAACCAAGCACGTTTGTTCTTAAACCTTTTGTTACTTCCTGCACCCCATGTGGATAGATAATTGGAA
>VTLG01015775.1_pt1 | contig 24549 bp, 36 predicted proteins | sample 4694571 | NCBI WGS metagenome assembly VTLG01 (sample SAMN12604809, study PRJNA352737) | marine metagenome | biome: ENVO:00000447; feature: ENVO:00000209|ENVO:00000569|ENVO:01000036; material: ENVO:00002151; isolation source: viral sequences binned using virsorter ...
AAGACTCTGGTTTTTTAGGTAAACACCAAAGATGTTCCTTCTTTCCATAGTTACCCATAACAAAGTCTTTTGTTTTTTCTAATTTGCCATCATCAGATAAGTTTGTCATAGCTCTTCTGATTGATGTTATAGGGCAGTTCAATCCTGAGATCGAAAGAACCATTGATGGGCTAAGTGGCCTTTCATATTGCTTGAAACAGTTAATGATTTTCTGTTCTTGTGTTTTAGCTTTTGATTGTGACCTTACTAGTTCACTAAGGTTTTCGTTGATTGTATTATAAAAAGTCATTACTTCTCACCCCTTATTATTGCCCATCTTTGTTTTTGTGCATTAGCAATCTTTTGGTCATAACCAGCATCAATAATTGCTTGTTTAGTTTTTTCTGGATAGTACATATATCTCTGAAAATAATGATCTCCTGTAACATAGTGTATTCCTTGTTGAAGAATACCTGTTTTTCTAAATCTAGCTATAGTCATTCCTGCAATACCAATAATTTTTTCTGTTTCCATGCCGTTATATAAACCTTTCTCTGCAAAATGTTCTTTAGTTCTCATGTTTAAATATTTTGTATAATCAGTAGGAACATATTGAACAGGTTTTATCAAATTGTAATATTCTTTCATCACTTCATTATTGCGTCTTGAATTGTAGGAAAGTCTGCCTTTCCATTTACCAGCATTGAGTTGCTGAAGAAATTTATATCTTTGTTGTATTCTGTAATGCGTAAATTTATATGGGTAAGCTAATCTTTCATTTATAAAACCTTCTAAAGCAATTTTTAAATATTTTATTTTAATTTCAAACCATCTATCTATATCAGATTTTTTCCAGTAACAATAATCTATGCCACACCATTTATTTCTTTCAACTCTTCGTGTAGGTTGTGGCAACCAATTTTTTTTAAGTTGTGTAGCAATATAATTAAATTCATATCCTGTAAGTTCAGCCAAATCAAGAGCAGAATATTCATCAGCTTTAGTCAAGCTATGTGGGTCAAACTTTATTGAACCAGTAATATCGTATTCTTTTTTTAGTATTTGTCTAATGTATTCTCTTGAAACATTTAATCTGTCACCAATTTTTTGAAGTGCATAACCTTCATTTCTCATGCGTAAGATGATTTCATTTCTTGCTTGTTTTAGCTCTGGTGTAGTTGTGTGCTGATTTTTCATAATGATTTGATTTGAAAGTTTGCTAGTTGATCTTTTACTTTTTGAGCTTCTGGTGGTAGTGCAAATTGTTGGTTTTTTATATTTTTTTGAATAAGCTTGTTCATCAGCTTTTCTGTTTTAGTCCAGCCTTCTTTTCTCATGTTGTGTATTTCTCGAACAACGTCTATTGGTATGTCAACACCAACATTGTTTCTTATGTGACCATCTGAATCTCTTAATCCATGAGAGATTATCTGACCATCTATGTCATATTGTGAGTTAGCTGCATTGCAGTAACATATGAGAGCTAAATCCTGACCAGAGAACCGCCTTCCCTTGTCATCAATGTCATAGTCTGGTAAATGATTGTTTACTAACTTATCTGAATTGTTAATTATGCCTGTATCGTTGCAAGCATAACAAGTGTATTTAGGTGCGTTGAAGGTAACTTCTCTATCAACAGCAGATCTTTTATAATTTTTCATTTATAAATTACCCCACTCAATGTATTGAGCATATTTAATATCAAGCTTTTCCATACGCTTGGCTTTTTCAAGTGTATCTCTTTTAGTAATTAGATTCCATTTATGGTCATAGCCATAATAAAATAATCGGCCACAATGTCTGCGTTTCATACCGCAGATAGTAACAGTAGGCATGGTGTTAAAAGGGTGTATTTTGTTTGGGTTTTCCTAATGTAGTTGCATTTTTAGATACTGTCAATAGATATTGTTCATATTGACCATTTTTGAGGTATCGAAAACAATCAGGAAATAATGGAGTAAAGTTATCATTTTTAAGCTGCTTGGATCTGGCTCTTATATCGGCCTGTAAACAGTCAAGTATCTTTTCCTGTATCTTTTTACTTAATTTACTAAATTCAGCTTTTGCAAGCTTTTTAGATTGTGATACAACACGCATTGAAGTAGGTATCTTTCTATAAGCTTCCCAGAATGGTTCAAAAAAAGAACTAATAGGTTTTATAGTTAATTTTGTTTTAGTTACTTTGTTATAGTTAGGGTCGTTCTCATGGACTACCCCAGTCGTTCTCAGCGACCCCCCCAGTGTATGTGACGGACTACCCCCAGTATGTGTCAGCGACCCCGCATGAAAACTGGTATCTGGGACAGGAAGTGTCTTACATTGATGCCAAATTGTAACCCTATAGCAGTTGGTTCTCTGGCCTGACTCGTCAATACGAAACTGCTTTTGCAACAGATTTAGTTCTACTAATTCATCAACAGTGGTAATAACTTTAGATCTGGACATCTTTGCATCTTCAGCAATCTTTGTGTAGCTAGGCCAAATGTTTGGATAATAAGATTGCAAAACCCATAGAACAGAAAGCTGATATGGTGTTACTTTACCCTTTAATGCTGTTGGCAAAGCTATAAATGGGGTATTCTCTGGAATAAAACTCATTTTCTATGGAATATATTATTTCTGTAAAAGGCATGGAATCTGCTCCACAGGGAAGCAAAAAACACGTTGGCAATGGAATAATGGTTGAGACAAGTAAGCGTCTAAAATCATGGCGAAAACAGGTGGAAATGAGGGCGAAGTTGATTGTGACCGATATAATATTAGAACCAGTGGAGGTTGAGGTGGTGTTCTGGTTCAAAAGACCGCTAAAACATTATTTACCCAATAAAATGATTCGTCAATCAGCACCTGTGTATATTACGAACAAAAACAAAGGTGATCTGGACAAACATTGCAGAGCATTACTGGATAGTCTAACTAAATCCGCATTTGCTGACGATAGCCAAGTTGTATCTTTACACGCTGTCAAAAAGTACTGTGAAACAGAATCTGAAACTGGTGCAAATATAAAAATAAAAACAATTAATGAAACGCTTAACTTGGATTAAATGTCCCGTCTGTAATGAATACACCGATCAAAAAGTAATTAGATCAGAAAGAAATAAAAAACATATTATTTTAAGACGCAGATTATGTCTTGAATGTGGTCACAGATGGCAGACTCTTCAATATCCAGAAATGATCATTGATGACATAAAAGCTAAATATATTTTAAAAGAGTAGTCGGGTGATGGATAAGCACTTCGCTTGCTCCCCTGCCTTTCCTAAGTCTCAGTAGGTGTTGTATGGCTTTCAGACCCAGCTTTGCAATGGGTCATCAGGCTACCCGACTCATAATTCATTTAAAGCGTGTTCAAGAGAATAAACAACTCTGGAAATAATACCAGCATCTAAATGCTCTCTTGCAATACCAGATCCAGCTGGTGTTGATGGATTCTTTTTCAAAAACTGTCTGAGCCTGTGGGCATCTTCAGCTTTGATGTTAAGAAAGATGTTCATGTATCGTTTGAGGTAGCGAAGCATGGGCAATCTCTTACATTTAGATATTAACTCTTAAAACAACGGATCATCACATTCTGGAATATTTGCGGTATAAATAATATCTTCACAATTTTGGATTTCTAACTGTAACAATGCAATTTTTTCTATGGCAACATAAACTTCTTTTCTTGTTCTAGGCTCACAAAGATAGTCAATGAATTTTTCTGATTCTTGTTCAAGAAAGGCTTTTTTGAATTGATGTTCAAGTGTCATAGTTACAAAAGAGCAAACATTTAAAATAAATTTATTTGGATAAAAGGTTTATTTTTTTTGATTTTTGGTTTTAATTCTTCTACTGGTTCTGGTTCTGGTACATATTCTTTTATCCTTTTTTGTATTAAATCTCCATAATCTTTATGAAGTTCACAACCAATGTAATCTCTCCCAAGTGACTTAGCAACCATTGCTGTTGTACCTGATCCCATAAATGGGTCAAGTACAATATCTCCCTCTTCACTTCCAGCAAGTATGCAAGGCTCAATGAGATTTGGTGGAAAACAAGCAAAATGTGAACCTTTGTATGCTTTTAAATTAACTGTCCAAACTGACCTTTTATTTTTTCCAAGTGGATTATTTGGTATTGGTTTTTCGTTTCGCCATTGTGGTGGTTCTGTCATTTCAACATAAGTAAGTGCATTGTCGATTGCTTCAAACTCTTTTGACCAATCATTAACAAAATCTCTAGCTTTTTCCCAATCTTCAATAGTTGGATATGAAAAACCAGTTTTGTCATATCTAAACCAATGGGAAACAGTATTTTTATTTAGTCCTGTAAGTTGAACTAAAGTAAGCATATTAATTTTTGACCTCAAAAAATCAACTAATTTTTTTTGGGGTGGAAGAAATGGTCTGACAAAAATTACTTTTTTACCATCAATATAAATTGGGTCTAATTTGCTTGGTTTTTTTTCTTTTTTTGTTTCTGCATCATTAGATTTTGTTTTTTCTCGTATAGCATCATTGTTGAAATAGTATTTTGGTTTTTTACTAAAAAGAAATATATATTCGTGTGATTTTGTACACCTGTCTTTAACACCCTCTGGCATGGGATTTGGTTTATTCCAAATAATGTCTTGCCTTAGATACCAGCCATCATTCCTCATTGCAAACGCAAATAGCCACGGAATACCTATTAAATCTTTTTGTTTTAAAAATTGTTTAGTTTTACTTGATCTGTTAGTTGAGTAAGTATCTCCTAAATTAACCCATAATGTCCCATCATCAGTTAAAACATCTTTTACTTTTCTAAATACAGAAATTAACTCATTAATGTATTCATCAGGGGTTTGCTCCTGTCCTATTTGTTTTTTTTCATTACCATAGTTTCTTAAGCCATAATAAGGCGGTGATGTGATGCAAGTTCTTGCTTTCTCCTTAAATTGACCTAAGGTTTCTCTGCAATCTCCAAATAAAATTGTGTTCCTCATTGTTTTTTAGGGTGATAGGTTAATAAAGACCCCACCAGTTGAGGTGGGGCTGATAGGTTTACTTTTGTGTATTTTTTCTTGCTAAATAGTTGATGAAGTTTTCGTTTAACCAATATAAGTCTGGGCCTTCAACTATTGGGCATCTATGCTCTATGTCAATAATGCCTTTAGCTTCAAGACTACTTATTAATCCAGCAATCTGATGCTTTGTAAATCCAGTCTCTAAAGCTTCCTCTAAAGTGAAGCACATATAAGCTGGGTCACCATCAAAGTGTTGGTAGCCAAGTTCTGGATCGTGAAAGTCAGCAAAACAAATTTCGCCACACTCAGCGACTTTTGCCTCTTTTTCTGTTAGTTCGTAAGTTCTGTTTTCCATTTAAATCCTTTGCGAAGTTTGAATAATCGGCCAATCTCTCGACCTCATACTTTAAATAATACATGAATAATATATATATGTCCACCCTTGCCCTGTAAGTTTATCTAAATGTTATGGATCTGTAACAATATCTTATAGGACTTGACAGGACAACATAGTGCATATAATATATAGATATGGCTGAGAGGCCGTTCTTTCGCAAGGTATTTCAAATGGACCCAGTTCTCGAACAAGTAAAAACAGCATTAAAAATGCTTAAGGCAAATGAGCCTGATGACACTCCTATGCCAAACACTGACCTAACTTTGGGACAGTATCTTTTGAGCATTGGCATCAAAGAGGAAGCATATTATGAAAATTTATTTGCAAACAAATGACTTCTATACAACTTCCTCCAGACTCAGAGCTTGCCACCCCTATCGGTGGTAAGGTTCCTGACCCAGAGCTTGAGGCCAAACTTACAGACGATAAGCAAAGGCATAAGAGAGATAGATTCAAAGCTCTTATTCTTCCAAGACTCAAAGAACTCAAGTTTCGTATGAAACAAGTCAAGAATGTCGCTAATCGTAGCAACTACGTTTACACAGAGAATGAAGCCAAAGCAATCGTCAAGTTTATGCAAGAGCAACTTGATATGGCAGCAGATGAATTTCTTGACCCACTCAAAGAGTTCAATGCACAACCTATTCAATTCGACACAACGGAGTACGACTAATGCAAAACTTTTTCTTAATTATCGCTGGCATGGGGTTGTTTTATACAACCCTCTCAGGGACACTTTATGACATGACATATGCAGACTGTCATGAAAAAAATATTGAAATGGCGTGTAAGGAGCTAAACCAATGACTTTTGAAATGACACGCATAAAGCAAAGGCTTGCTGATCTTGAAAAAGGTTACAAAGAACTTTCTTTCTGGCATGACCAATGGAAGAAGTTGCATTTAAAAGCAAGTGAAGCAACTGTAAAAAACACAGAGCTGCAACAAGAAGTACACGAAACTATGAAAGTAATGACTGATTCAATTATGGAATTACGTCAGATTATTCAGAAATTTGATCCTATGGCTCAGGCAATGCTTGAGCTTACAGACAGGGTAAAAAAATTAGAACAAAAAAATACTGGTAAAGACCACCCCTGATCTCTACCAGTACTCCACCCATTGTCCTAACACCTAAGGACACCATTACTATAACAAAATGGAATCTTTAAACAACACCACTCCACACATAACGTCAGTTGATATTGACGAACAAGTGTATAGATCAGATCCAGCTATTGCAGCATCTGACTTGAAATATGCCATAGATCATGGCCTTGAGGCTTTTAACATTTATAAATATGGCAAAAACAATCCTCCCAGAATTGCAACTCCAGCAATGAAGTTTGGTTCAATGTGTCATAAGTACTGTTTAGAACCTCAACTTTTTCAAGGTTCTTATGCTTTGCTTGATGACAAAAGAACAAAAGCTGGTAAAGCAACAGCACTTGCTTTGCAAGAAAAAGGCATTGAAACTTTTACAACTTCAGAAATGGATACTCTTACTGGTATTTATAAGGCTCTTTGTAATAACGAATTTGCCAACAAATACATCATTTCAGATACCTTGAGAGATACCAGAGGATTAGCAGAACAGTCTTACTGGTGGAAGCATAGAGAAACAGGCTTGCAATGCAAATGCCGTTGTGACTATGTCATTGATGATATGGTCATTGATCTCAAGACAACAGGTGAAGCTGGTGCATCACCAGATGTATTTACTAGAACTATTGTTAATTTTAAGTATCATTTACAGGCTGCTCACTATTTACAGGGAACAGGCCAAAAGCGTTTTGTTTTTGTTGCTGTTGAGAAAGTACACCCATTTAGCGTGGGAGTATATGAACTGTCACCCCACTTTATTGAACGTGGTTATGAACTACAAGAACAAACATTGTCTGATATTAAACAAGCCCAAGAGTCAGGCATCTGGCAAGGTTACAGCAACTTTGAACCAGAGGGCATCAAAACACTTACACCCCCAAAATGGTTATGACATTTACTAAAGAACAAACAGAACAACTTAATCAACCCATTGACCCTAAAGTTGTTGCTTTTAGAAAGCAAGGCAATATGCAACTTGCTTACTTAGAAAGCTGGTATGTAATTAATGAAGCAAACCGCATTTTTGGATTTGATGGTTGGTCATCTGAAACGATACAGCTTGATTGTGTGCAGAGTGATGATTTCTGTGTAACTTACATTGCAAAAGTGAGAGTGACAGTTGGTGATGTTATCAGAGAGGGAGTTGGTGCTGGACATGGCAAAGGTGAAAGAGTCAACTTAGGTGACAAACATGAATCAGCAGTAAAAGAAGCTGAGTCTGACGCAAGAAAGCGGGCTTTTATGCAGTTTGGTTCACAGCTTGGATTGTCTTTATATGACCGCAGCAAAGCGTGGAAAAATCCTAAAAAAGATAGGTCGGCTGAACCAGTAGATAACATATTAGTTCTTGCTAAAGATGCAATTACAAAAGCTACTGATCGAAAAAAACTTGATGAAATAGCTAAAAGAATAGGTCAGCGTTATGATGAAAACCAAATATCAAGAAAGGATTACAACACTATTCTTGATCTTTTAAACAATAAATATGAGGAAGTTTCATCATGACAGTAGCTGGCAGCCAGTATTTCTCTACCGATCAACTCGCCAAGAGATATGGTATGCACCCAGACTCCATAAGAAGATGGCGGTACAAAGGCACTGGGCCTGAGTACTATGAACTTCCTATCTTCGCTGTCTCTTATGGTGATCCTAGAGTCAGATATGACCTCCACAAAGTCCTTGCTTGGGAAGAAGCAAACGGCATTACACCCATTGAACCCTTTTAATTACTATGGCAAACACCGCATTTAACGCAAAATTTAGAATCGTTGACAACAACAGCGATAGAGAAAATGCACCAGAAAGAAACTTAATTATCGACATATCAGTTGATGAAGCTATGAAGATGGCAAACTGGTTACAAACTATGGTTGATAATGCCCATATCGAAGATAGTAAGATAAGGGTTTATAAAAGCAAATCAGATTATGATGAAATTGCTGGATTTTCGATCTGGGGTGGCCTCTGGGGTAACTCAGGCAAGATTGCACCATTGAACCCTAAACAAGCCTCTGAGAGGACTGTAAACGTCAAAGCAAACCAACGTGAACTTCCAGAGGATTTACCTTTTTGATTATGTACTTAGTTACTTTTCCAAAAAATCCCTATGTAGGTCAGATTTTTTACCACCCAGAATCTGAAAGAACTTATGAGTTTTGTGAAACTTTAAAGAAAAATCAAGAAACTGGAGAAATGATAGAGTCTGCAAACTGGATTGATATAACAGAAAAGGATTTAGTACCATAAGTTGAGGCATGACAACTCTGAAAATACCCAGAGTATAAAGCTGCTCTTTTGCAAGAAAAAAGAATTATGGCTCTAGTGTTCTTCTGTAATTTTTTTTGCAAAAAGTATTGAGTTCCCTTCGAGGAGTAAAGGTGAGCCAGCCTTTAATAATGAGGTCATGAACCTTTATGAAGCGATATAGTCAGTAAGTCCTCTACTTCTTTCCAAATATAACAAACTTGAAGCGGCTCCAAAAAGTCGCTTTTTTCTTGTTTAGTTGTTTTTCTAATTTATACAAATAAGCTCCCTGCTGAGATATGACTTCAATCGAAGTGCCTATAAAATGAGCTTGCTTTGCATTTGTGTGCAATAGCTTTATTGCATAAGGCTTTAGAAGCTCTATATCGTCCATATTTTCAATAAAGTTCACAGACTTTTGCACTTCGAACTCACCCTCAAGACTGTAGCTGCTAGTTAGTGCGTCAATTATATTTTTCATCACACGCTAGGCCATAATTTTTCTTTTACCAGTTTTACAATTTCATCATCAATGTCTGTCTCAGTGGAAGCTGCATAGTCCTCTAACAGTCCCACAACTAAGGATTTCACTGCATTACTCTTGACGAAAAATTTTAGAATTGGCTTGATAAATCTAATCATTGAATTGTTTGTTTTTCCAAACATAGCTAAAATACCAGTATTCAACAATAATCTTAATTTTCATGGACGATCAAGAGCCTAGCAAAGTCGAAACCATTGTCAAAGTTTGCGTTCTTCTTTGGAGTGCAACGCTATTGTCCCTCTCATACTACGAACCGCCATCTGGTAAAAAGATTGTAGATTTTGACCCGACCTTCATTGCAAGTATTTTTTCAGCTTCAACAGCTTCACTGGGTTTTCAGATAAAAAAGAAAAAAGATAATATAGTAGATAATAAGAACACCAAAGCTAGTATCAAATGAAAAAACTACTGCCTTTTTTAATTTTTCTTTCTCCCTCAAGTGCCTTTGCTGATATAACGGCCAAGTATGTAACTTCTGCACAAATTTCAATTGACTCACCTTATGTAATTACAAATGCCGCACCTAGTTCATACTCCATAAGTGGAAATAATATTACTACTTCAACAGGAACAGGGGACAGTGTGGTAACAAATGGAATAGGTGGCTTAAATCTTGGCAGCTTAAGTAATGGAGTTCCAGCTTTAGTTAATACAAATAAATCGGTTACAACTGCTGGATCAGCGTTCTCACTATCAGAGTCATATCAGGCTGGTGACGTAACACAATCAGCAATTACTCCATCAAGCGGCATAGCAACATTACCAGTATTAGGTGGACAAACCACAGTAATTTCTGGGGGGACTCTTGGCAGTGGAAGTATTAGCAGTTTATCTAGTGGGGTTCATTCTTGTTCTGGAGCATTTGGATCTGGTACTAGCTGCATTGCTTCAACTACTGTTCAGATTGAAATTGACTAAATTTTGGCTATTATTAATAATATTATTACCTCTGAGAACCCTTGCAACGCCTGTAGTCCCCCAGTTTAGGTCAGGTAGTTCAACTCAGTCCAGTACTTCGCAATCTGTCATCAATGAGCAAATTTCAAGCTATTCGTGGAATAATGGCTATTCCTATTCCGCAAGTGGTCACAATATTGAGTCGGCTGATCTTAACGGATATATCAATGCTGACGTTGTTACAGAGACGACCCAAACACTTCAAGGAGTTAACTTTAGTTGGACTTCCCCAAATTTGGAGGCAGTTCCTAGATGGCGAATAAAAGATGCTGGACAGAGCTTTTCATTAATAGAATCACTACAGGGAAGCGGAATCGACACAATTACTCATATCAATCGGACTATCACAACAACCACCACTACAGAAACAACCTCTGTTTTTGGTCAGTAATTCTTGTAATCCTTTGCCCTGCAAGGGTTTTAGCAAATACAACTGTTGCTTCGCCTAGCTCAAATGCTCAAGGGGTAGTCAATAACAACGCAACTATGATAACTCCCTCCAGCTTGCCCCAGAATCGCTACAGTCAAGGAATTGTTTGCACTTCGCCCAGTTTGACCATAACTCCATATCTAACAGACGCATGGAGCTTTAACAGGCCAATAGAAACAGTTACCAAGCAAAACATTTATGACGAGGATACAGGGGCAATAAAATATATCCAAGAAACCCCAAGATTTGAGAAAGATAATTACAACTTAAATTATGGAATATCTATGCAATTCAATATTCCTTTGGGAAAAGCTGGTGAGTTATGCCAAAAAGCTGCAAAGGTGAATATCGAAGCTCAAGAGTTATTAATATCTAAAACAAAAATGGAAATGGAATTGTATCGTTTAAAGATTTGTGGTGAGCAAGCAAGGTTAGGAGTTGTATTTACAGGTAAGTATCAAATAAATTGTGACGGAATTAAACTTATTGCACAACCAAACCAAGTATTGCCTCATACTCACAAATTAAAAAGTAACTAACCATAATCTCCTGTAAGAGATAGATGTTACAGCATCTAGGTTAGTTACTTAGGCTTAGTCCACAAGCGTAATAGTCATGTTAACTATCTTTAGTATTATACCTTATCCTTTTTTTTTGTCATTAGATTTACCTAAACGTTTACCTAATTGTTTTATGGTACTTTTCGCAACACCTTGAATTATAGGGACAAGAGCCGCAGAGCCACCAGCAACCACACCGATAACAGCAGTGCTGATAAGTACTTCAGGTGAACCAATAAAAGTTTCTCTGAATGGGACTTTTGCCCAGATCGGGTCACAGGAACCCCCTATGCTTTTTTCGTATTTTACCAATTTCTCGATTCTTGACGAATTTCTGTAATCTCCTGTTCTAAATGGTGCATCTTTTGGTGGGCATGGTTCTACTTTTATTTCTTTTTTTTCTTTCGGTGTTTCAGTCTTTGGAATATCTGATTCTGGCATAGGTGGGGCATCATTTGTAATCGGCAAATCTTCAGTTATGACCAACTGATCTGGTCTATAATCTATAGGGTAGAAACTAGGAAATAAAGATTCTCCACATGTCAGAAACACTCCATTAGGGTCATCAAGTAAAAGCTGAGTATTACCAGTGTTTTTTATATCTCTATGTTGATAAGTACAACCTACAACATCTATTTTTAAATTTGTTATTACAGGCAGTACAGGATCAGGCTTGTATATCTCAGGAATATAAACCTCTGGAATATTTATTTGCCTTACACTAATCTCTGGTATCTCCATCTTTTATCTCTCCAATAGAAATAGACCAGCCATCTTCTCCAAACTTACCAACTTCTCTAATTTTTGGTTTTTTTACTTTTTCATCTAATTGTTCGTGATATTTTTTTATGTCATAATCTAGCTCTAAATTAAATTTTTTCATACGCAACCAATTTATAAATTTATCAACATAATATTTTATAAGTTTTTTAATAAATTCAAAAACCATTATTTTTTAGGCTGAATATACTCTGGAATAGTGCCGCCTGTCATATCTGGTAAAGCATTGTCTAATACTTTGGGCATAAGTGACTCTACGTTGGAAAGCACTTCATTCATTACCCTTGACTTAAATTGCTCACTGGTAACAAAGCGGTAGGCATAGTATGACCCTCCCAACATTGACAAGGTTAGAAAAAGCGACAACAATGAAGCTATCTGACAAATTTTTTGAAACATGGTTAAAGAGGCAATACTGAAAGCGATTTCTCACAGTCTAATTATATCTTTTTTAATAATTATTCCTACTATTACACCCTTATATCTAATAACAAGCTATATGACTAAACAAATGCAAGAATTTAATCGTTAGGATCGTCTGGATATTGTGTCATGTTAAATTTTACAAAGTTATCATCAGAATCATAAGTTGCACCATACAAAGTAACTAAAGCTGCGGTATCTGCACAAGCATCAATCTCTGTCTCTCTTGTATTACATGCTGTTCTAACTCCGTCACGATATGTTGTTATAGCAGAAGGTATTGCAGTAGATTTTTCAGCTTTTCTTACAACATACCAATCATATTTTGCTAACAACGAACCAGCAATTGTTTTTTCTTGTGCTTTTAATACTGATTTAACACCAAGATATGTATATTCAACTCCATCCTTTGTTTCTTTAGTGTCATCAAGTCCTTTAGCAGTTCCATCACCCCAATAAAAACGAGAATCGTAAATTTTTGGATCTTCAACCTCAGTAATTCCTATAGCTTCTTTCTCTGCTTTAGTTGTTAATCTCAACCAGTTAGCAGGGTACTGAATATCCTTGTGGGTAAATGCCACATCAACTGCTAAAGGTTTTCCGTCTAGTAAAAAAGCCATATCTATATACTACCTTGCCCTTGCATTTTTGAAAGGAGATTCTGCAAATGCTAAATAAACGTAAGTAACACCACTTGCATTTGGTTCACCTGTTCCCCTCATTTTAAATCCATTTGCTACAAAATCAACAGCATTACTAGACGAACTGGTATCTCCATTACTAGCCTGCGCCCTTAAGTATATTTGATTAGGGTTACTGGGGCCTCTTTTGTTGTCATATATAGACCATCGTGAAGTTGAGCTACTTTCTTTCATCATTATCCAAGCTGGTCTGAAAGGTAGCGGCACAAAACAACCATCCGAGTTTCCATTTGGAATATATTTACCAAACTTGCTATACCCTGCTACTTCGCTAAAACAATACATTACATAGGTACGACCATTAAGATTATTTGTACTATCATCTTGAAAAGTAATTACCGTAGATGTTGGTGCAGTGTCATTTAACATGATCACACTATCAGCTTCAGCATTTGTACTATTTAAGAATATATAGTAATCTTCTGGATCTACTCCAAAATTTAATCCTTTATGATAAACAATCCAATTATCGGCTACACTTCTGCATTTTATTATTATTGCATCAGGTTTCACGCCTAAACCATGGCCTATAGTTGCTCCACTTGTACCATTTCCTGTGTAGGTACTTATAGAAAACCCTGCCGTGGCATTTGCTTTTGCTACAGATTGAATTGTTCCATCAAAATTACTTGATCCAAGAGTTGAGTTTGTATTAACCTGTCCTCCCATTCCACTATGGCTAGAGCAATAATAATAAAGAGTGGGAGCAGAGGCAGCTACAACTATCGTTACCTGTGTTGAGCTATTATGTGTAACCCCTGTTGTATATTCAGACCCACCGCCATGCGTACCATCTGATGTTGTAGAAAATCTAAATGGGTGTCCTGATGGATAGTTAAATATATAAGTACCGCCTTCTGCAAGGTCAAGAGTTACAGCAGACGTTCCATAGCCATCAAACCTAAACTTATTACCAGAATCAGAAACAACTGTTACTGTATAAGTTTTGCCATCTGTATCGCCAGCGTTCCAGTTCCATGCAACAAAAGTTCTGCTAGGCCAATTTGTATCTCCATCTGTTCCTGATTCAAAACCATTTTGTATAAAAGCTCTAATTTTATCAGTATCAGTTTGTTCAGCGTAAGTTTCACTACTTACAAGATATTTACTTCCACCTCTTACTGAATCTGACAATATATGATCGTTCGTTACAGTTCTTGTTTTTACCCAAACCCAATCAGGAGTAAAATCTACATCTGAATTTGTAATATTAACAACGTCACCACTAGATCCTGTGCCTGTATATGTAAAAGCTGCAAAATGTTTATTAGGTAGCAGTATTGTTGGGTCGGGTAAGTTTGCTGAACATAGTGCTTTATATCCACTAGGAACTGCATATTTAAAATCTCCTTGGCCACCTTCATCTGCATTTCCACCAGCACTTGTCTGTCCGTTAAAAGTACTGTCTTGACCACAATTTAAACTTGCTACTGCCCCTTGATAAAGATTTACAAAAGGAGCATATCTGATGCCTGCCTGAATATCATACATTTTACCTTTATCTGAACCATTAACCGAAATCAAAATTTCATTATCATCAAGATTCATTCTAAACCCTACAATATCACCAGCTTGTATATCACCTGTGTCAAAAGTGTCATCACTACTGCCATTTTTTCTTCTTTGGTTATTATCTTGGACAGCATAAGCATATCCAAAATTTGCGGCAGTATAAGTACCATTATAAATCCAGTATCCATCATTATCTCTACCAAAAGTTTCATGTATTCCAGCCATCCATCCTTCGTTGTCAGGTGCTGCATCACATCTAACTTCAAAATACCATTTACCACTACTGACACCCATAGTTGACCTAACCATATCCCAAGTACTTGTTGCAGTAGCTTTTGTGTTTCCCTCACTCAAAGTTAGGGAGTCGTAATTTTGTAATGGATCAAATGTACAAAAATTATTTGTAGGGCTATCTTTAACAGCATCATGAGTTGCAAAATTGACTGGTGTAAAATTGTTGCCATTACCAGATGTGTCCTTACCCATTGTTGTGGCTGAAGTGCCACTTGTATCACTAAAATTTAAATAGTATCCGTTTGTACCATAAGTAATTGCAGAAATTACATCACTACTTTTTTTTGGTACCCATTGACCAGTTGTTGCGTCAGTCTCTGCAAAATCACTGGCTTGGTATTTATTACCATCTGAAAAATGCACTTCTGCAAAATAGATATTTGAATGGTCACTACCCCAATCACCATCTCTTCCAACAAACATTTTTATTCCAGATTGATTCATTCCATAGGAAAAATCAGGTGGGTTGTTCCCAGAATTTAAAGATAATTCTTCTCCGTTTATCCATATTCTTTGCGTGGTATTCGCTGCATCTACTTGCCAAACAATGTGCATCCAAGCACTTAAATCTCTAAATACACGATCATTTACTGCACCATAAGGATTTGAACCACTTGTATCAAAATATGTATTGATTTTGTCATTATTTATATAAATTGCAGCAATACCATCATTACCTGAAACATTATTACTACTGAAAAGGTAAGTTGTTCCTCCAACATCATGTAATTTAGTTCTTTTAAACCATGCGCTCCATGTCCAAACTTTTTGATTTCCTGTACTAGAGGGTGTCCGCTCTAAATACATTGAATCAGATTTAATAAATTTTAAACCACGATCTACAGTATATGTAGTGTCAGCAACTGCCCCAGAGGCTCCTATTCTTATTGGATCAAAAAATGGCATTATGAACCTTGCTTAACATCAAGAGAAACTGCACAATGTATTACGTTGCTAGAGATTATGAGATAATCAATCCGATCAACCGACCCTGCCGCTGTAGATAACGTGGGTGAAGATCCGCCAGTAAATTTAAATGCAGTATTGAATGAACCAGTCCTAGAACCTGTACCATCTTGCGTTATTATGATGCTGCCCGATTGGCCGATTGCCTGATTTGAAGGTGCTGCAAAGGTTGCGTTATGTGCAAGGGTTACAGAATGATGACAGGATAATGCCATATCAATAGTAATTGTTGTAGCTGAAGTTAATGCTGTGATATTAGCTGCTGCTCCTCCTGTAAGACTCACGCCCCCTGAAGCAGTTTCAAATTTTTTAGTAGCCGAATGGTATAGCTCATTGGCTCCACCATTTATAAACTGTGCCAAAATATTAGAACCGCCATTATCTCTGATAATTACATCATCTTCAGCCTCAAGAATAAGGTCATCACCATTACTGGTAATTTTTAGATCGTTTGTCGCACTTGTGATAGTGCTGTCAGTTGCGTCATGTGTGATAGTTAAATCTGATCCAGCACCAAAAACTAAACTAGCGTTATCAGCAAACTCAAGAGCATTATCTGACCTGTCAAAAACAATATCTCTTCCAGCAGTAGCACCATCAAAAGTTACATCTTCCTGAAATATATTTGTTGAAGTAAAAGTATTTGCTGCTGATAATCCCGCATGACCAAAGTTTGTGGCCGATACATCACCTAAAGTAACAAAAGCATTATTAGCAGAATTTCTAATTTTTAAAGTATCGCCATCAATGTGAGGAACATATGCCGCGACACCGATTGAAGGATCACCAGAACCTTGATTTAATGTGCTTAATGCAGCAATTATCTGATTTAATTTTGTTCTAACAACAAGACCAGTACCGTTATCAGTTGTAAAACCTGAACCACCAGTATTATCAACTCTTGCCATGAGAATCTAGTATTTTTTCTAAGTATATCCTAAAAATTAACCTTTACCAAAACCAATGGCAGTAAAGTTAAAATTTCTATCTACAGAACTGCCAGAACTATTTTTAAAATGAACAGTAAATCCAGTTCCAGTTATACTTGAAAGTTCAAAAAAATCACCAGATGCCATATTAAAAGCAGTAATTCCTATTGCAGGTGGGTTAGAATTTGCACCTAATAATGCGCTAGTACCTGTGAAAAACGGTGAATCGAAGGTTATTGACTTGGCCCCTGACCCTGATGCGATTGTTGTTGTACTCTGTTCTGTTCTTCTTTGAAACTCTGCAAAATATCCCAATTGACTTACTCTTATATCTTGGTTTGTATCTTGAGTTGATAACACACATTTAAATTTAAATGCTCTACCTTTGAATGTTCCATTAGCAAACTTTTGAAAACCTGAATAGCTGGTGGCATCTTGGGAAGTTTGAACAAAAACTTCAGCGTTAGTATCAACTGAAGCTGTGCCGTCAAAATCTTGCCTTGCATCAATATCTGTCACTGAGTCAATCAAATCATTAGAATATACAGAATCAGTTTGAATTAATTTTCTGAGATCAAGACTAAATACAGCACCTAAATCTAAAGTTTCATTAAATAAATATGTTCCAGTAGCTGAAACACCTCCAATATCATCAATAGAATTTTCTGTGTCAAAATCTGTAATATCATCAAAATTTCCTATACCAGATAAACTTATTGACCCTGCCCCAGAATCAAATCCTACATTTGTTTTTGAACCTTGAAAAGCTGGACTGTCTTGATCTTCTCTTCTTGCCTGTACTAGCAATTTTGGTTGTGATTCAGGTAAATCTATTACAATACTTGTTTCTCCTACACTAAACCTATCACCATCGTCTTGCGTTTTAAGAATATACTCACCTTCCAAAAGTGGGACATTTTTTTCTGTTGATGCTCCACTCAAAGCGAACACAAGATCAGTTGCATCTTGGAAAGTACCACTTCCATCTGTTTTTGGTGAATGGCGCACATGAATACGGCCTCCTGCACGAACATCTTGGTCTGGTACAGCATCCCATCTTAATCTGATCTCTTTATCAGATATTGGTTCATAAGTAAGATTTGTTATGTCTGAAGGTGGTGCTGTCTTACCAACAGCATTGAAGGTCAATGTGGCTGGTTGTCTTGATGGTTGCCCTAATCCATTGAAACTAAATACTCTAATTTCATATTCACCAGCATCTGAATTTAATATCTCGGCATCACTTGAAAGTGTTTCTATTTTTTTAAAATCACCATTAGCAAATCTATATTGCACTTCATATTTACTAGCACCTGATTGAGTTTGCCAATCAAGAATTAGTTTTGATATTGCCTTATTGTTAATAGTTACAATTTTTTCATCTACTCTAAGTCCCTCTGGTGGATTCAAAACTCTTGTAAGGGTGTTTACAGTTCTTGAAGGTAATGCAGAGCCATCTTCAACAAAAGCATACTTACCAGAGTCATGTGATAAAGCTGTAATTGAAAAAGTCTTGTCATCATTTTCTTTAACACTAATCACCCTCCATGTAGTTGTCTGTAAATTAGTAGTTTCAAGGATGTATGGAGCGTGTTCGTTTGGTGCTGTACTAAAAGCAGAAGATACAGTTATGGTTGTTCCTGATATGGCACTTACTGTTTTTTCTTCAAGTGAGCCGTCGGGTAAAATAATTGAAATTGTTGGGCTATCGCCAAGACTAGGAATATCTGTGTTGCTAGAGTCATCTAAAACAACCACTGTTGTACTAGTTACGCTACTAAGAAGTCCTCCACGCCTTACACCAGCTTTTAATCTGTCTGATATTTCAATAATGTCACCACAGCGAACTAAAACACCAGCAGCGGCTGTTGTTGAAAAAGAACAGGTTTCACCAGAATTTTGTTCATTATATAAAAACCATCTTCCTAATCTTCTTGCCTGATTACGGCTAGTTGTAGCAAATGCTTTGATGTTTTTAACAACAACACCGTACTTAGCTTGTGTAGATGCGTCAGCCTCAACGGTTTCAATATCAATTTCTTGAGTTGTCATATCAAAATAACTGACATTTATTACTGTGTGTCTTGTTTTTAAACTCGATCCAGTATATATAAACTCCCCCTCAACTACATTTGCATTTGTAAAGAGATAACTTGGATCTTTTGGTGAATCCTGAGATATGGCAATACCACCAGCAGAATAAAATGGCATAACACGCATCACAGAACACAGTGAATTAATCAGGCCGTATGCTTCCTGTTGCTGCGTAATATTTACGTTGCAGCTGAATCTTGGCTCTGTTGATCCATCACCATTTCCAGCATCAACTGATGCTCCACAGTATTCACTAACAGTTTTAAAAGTAAACTTATCTAAATTTGCCTCTGCAATGCCACAACCTGCCCTTGTATCTGTTAGTAAATCGTACAAAATCCATGCTGGATCAGTAGTCCACTCTTTGTCTGTCTTAAAAGTTCCGTTAAATGTACCAGCATAAGAAATTGCACCTGTCTGCAAGTCTACAGTTGCGTTATGCGGTATCTTGATTTTGCGCCCTCTGATGCGGAACACCCTTTTGGGGACTCTTGGGAACTGTTCAGCATTAAACCTTAGTGCTACATGAGCAGTGTTTGCATATGCGTTTTGTTGAAAAATTATATTTGTTGCCTGTTGAAACTGAAAAGCATTTACTAATCTTGCATCTGAGCTATCTGCTGTGACTCTTTCAACTCTAATAGCTACAGGAAAAGATGTTGTTGACTTTAGCTTGACAATATAATCTCTAAAATATGCGTTTGTCGATCTGCCTTTTACAGTGTCATCAATAACAGTTGTTGTTGTGCCATCATTCTCGATTGTTTTTATTAGTAAATTAACCTCCACTCCATTAATATCACCATCATCTTCAAATTTTTGCATTGAAGGAAATCTTAAATTTACTCTAACTGCATTAATGTCACTTGAGCTTACTGTATGAGTTACAGGATTTGAGGTTGTAACAGTTGTTCCAATTACAGTTTCAGTCTCAATATTTGAAATACCATCAATAAAAGTTTGACTTGCAGTTCCAAGTCTAAAATCAAAACCAACATCTTTGAAGTTAAAATCACTATCCTCTGGTGCAGTATTGCTTGCAGCTTCTTGTAAAACTTGAGTGCCGTTTAGGAATATATCTTTTTTAAATGCGTTAAAATATGCAGTTGATGTTTTATCTGTGATACCAGCTTTTGATGCCGTTGCCGATCCCTCCAGTTCTCCCTCGCCCACGATCTCCACGACTGTATTAAATTGCTTGGAAGATAATGCACCACTAGGCAGATCAGGGTTATTAAAAACTGTATTTTGGTCAAATTCTTGTATAGGCATCAGTTTGTACCTTCTACTTGAACAGTATCTACCCCATTAGATACCACAATAGAACCAACTAAAATTTCACCATATACCAAATTTACTGGAACACCAGCATTACTTATATTAGTCAACCCTGTAAAAGAGTAGTTAGAAGCTAAAGCTGAAGGGTCTGTGCTGTCTTGTCCTGATACCGCAGATTGTGTGGTTTCTTGTGGTGTAAGCATACTTGTCACCCCATCAATAATCAAAGTCGTACCCATTGTAGTTAAAGCACTCACAAGCAATGTGCTTCCTAAAAAAGTTCCAGCGGTTATAGTGCTTGCAGTAAACAAAGAAGCTGCACCAAGCAAAATTGGTAAAAAATTACCATGAACTACAGGAATTATTTTTATATCATCTTGTGATCTAAAACTTAATAAATCTTCTGTAATAACTCTTGCTCCTACTTGTATAGTATAAAACTGATCTGCCATGTGCTTTTCAATACCTTTAAAATTACAAACCAAAAAGCTTATTGCTTCTCTTGGTGTATTCAGATCAACTTCAAACTCTGCCTGACCTAGAAATTTTCTAAGTGTTCCGTAAACTTTTATCTTTTTAAGCATCTATTTCTTCGGGTTGTATTACTGCTATTTTATCTGATTTTGGCGAAACGAGATAAAAAGTTAAATCGATTGCTTTACAGCTACACTTATCTGACTCAGAAAACTCAAGAACATCTTGGGGGTGACTGTGAACAATTCCAGTAATTTCATCTACAGAATCCTCTACCTCTGCCCAATCTAAAGGATCTATTACAAAGGATTCTGCTTTAAATTCATTTGAAATATTTTTGCAGGGATAATATTTTTCTTGATTATTCTTTATGCCGATAATTCCACATGATTCCTCTGGATCACATTCTATAGCATGATTTATTGCATCTTGTCTCCATAAATAATTCATTATCCGTTTATAAAAGAACCCACACCAGCAAACTCATTTCTAGTGACTTGTCTGGCTGGTAATTTTTTATTTGCTTGGTCTAAAGAACCTACAAGTTCAAATTGTACAAATTGTCGAGTTTCAGATGTTTTTCTATCAATAAAAAATATCTCTTGAGGTAATTCATTTGACGAGGGTGTGCCAAAAGGGTTGCTGCTACTAGGAAAATTGACAGCATCAAGTTCACTTGCAAGAGTTGTTATGCGTGTAAGTTTCGCATCTGCCAAGTCATTATGAGGAGTCGTTAAATTAACAATTATAAGTAAATCAGTCATTGTTATTACTGACCCACTTCTTGTAATACCTCCTAAATTAGCAATCGTTAATGTTGGTCTTGGTATTTGCCCTTTGCCCGTAAACTCAGCACCCTCGAAGGAAATAGGCACTCTTTGGTATGAATTTCCCTGCCATACTATTTCTGCATTTGAGTTCATGCTAGAACCAGCATGAAATCTCAATGTTGTTGGAACACTTGATGGGTTTCCTGTGGCATAATGCAAACCCTCTACAAGTTCCAATACAAAAAGTTCTATTCTTGAACTAGGGTTTAGCTTTTGTAATTCAGATACAGGTATTGCCATTAGGGTTCTGCCACTTGTTCAAAAGTTAAATTCATAGTAACTCTATTATTTAAAATTGCAGTTCTACTTCTTCTAGTACAAATAAATTTCAATGCTGAAGAGTGATGTGGTGGTGTGAAATCAAAGTTAGCCTGATCGTCAAATCTTGCATCTAAAAAAGTATCTATTGTGTCAGCGTCTGTAGTTGAAACATTAAAAGTCAAATTTAAAGAAATTAACCTTTTATTTGCTGGCAATCCAGAAACAAATCTTTGTTCATATCCATCACCTAACTTGATTCTTAAACTATCTTGCTCAACAGTTTCTTGTGTTGAATATTGTGGAGTGATGCTTGGAAAAGTTGCCATTATGCTAATAATCCTCCAGCGCGTTTTTGTTTAATTAGTTCTGATTGTATCGCGGCTGCTATTTGTTGTCCTAACTCATTACCCCCAGCAGATGACCCACTAACAGTTGATCCTGATGCGTCCACGCTTACTGAAATATTATTAACAACCGAATCCCCACCGCCACTAATCTGACTGTTTGGAATTATATTGCCACCTTTAGAACCCATTTGCAAAATTTCAGGGCCTCTTTCACCAACGACAAATGCACCGCCAGCAGACACTCTTCCACCTCTTTCTTTACCAAACAAACCAGATAAGAAGCCACCTCCAAAGCCTTTGCCTCCACTCAAAGCATTTCCTATTCCACTAATTGCTTTGTTTAAAGCAAGATCAATTAATTTATTTTTTAGATTATTAAGAACTCCAGATATAGCATCACCAAAAGATTTACTACCATTAATAGCCTCTCTCAAACCACCGACTAAATCATTTCTGACAGATTGTCCAATACCTTTAAATGTTTCTTTAAGTTTTTCTGCTTCTTCCTTTGCTTGTTTTTCTGCGTCTGTAAGTTGCTCAACACTTTTTTTTATATCTCCATTAGTTTTTACAATATTATTTTTTGCATCTAATTGTTTGTTATTTTCTTCTGTGATTAGTTGTTCAAGTTCAAAAAATTCAATAGTGCCTTCTTTTAACTCTCCTAGTTTTTGTTTTAAAAGTTTAAATGGATTTGGAAATTTTGGTATTTCTATATCAAGGTCAAGCTTGGGTAGTTCTAAACCACCAAGTAGTTTTTTTAATGGTTCTGGAATAATATCAATAAGTTTCTGAAAAGCTGTTCTAAAAAATTTAACTATGTTACCAGCCACATTCCCTACAGATTCTTGAATACCTTGAAAAAATTTGACGACTGGTTCACCAGCTTTAATAAATCCTTCTATTATTTTTTTTTGTAATTGGATTATATTCCTGATAGATACTGCGATTACTTGACCAATTACCTTACCTATAAATTCAGCTTTTCCAGTAACGTCTGTAATTGCTTGTTTTATATTAATCCAACCTTGTTCCAAATTAAATAAAACATTTGTTGCTTCTATTCCTAAAGCTTCTCCAATTACAGTACCTATTTGTTTGACAACTCCGACTAGCAAACGTACAGGTGCAAGAGTAATTTCAAATGCACTCTTCAAAGCTTCTACTGTGACAGCAGCAACTTTTAATGAATCTCTAATAACTATTCCAATTTCAGATCCTTCAGTAGTCAGGTTTGTAAATGCAGCCCCTAGTCTTTGTATTTGTCCCTGTATTGTATTTTGTGCTGTAAATGCAGCTTGAGCCGCAGTGCCTTGAGCTTTTGCTTGATTCTCTAAGTTTTGATTGAAAGAAACTAGCTGATCATTTAACAAAGGTAGTATTGCTGTTCTTGCTTCTACAGATCCAAAGAACTGAGCAAGGGTTTCTTCACTAGCCCCACCCTTTGCAACAAGTTCTTCTAATACTCCTCCTAATCCTTTTGTACTTAAAGCCGTAGCACTAAAATCTATACCTAATTTTTCAGCCGCTTTAGCTGCCTCACTGGTCGGCTTTTGTATCGCAGCAATAACTTGTCGTAGTCCAGCAAAGGTTGATTCAACAGGTACACCAGTTGCAGTGACAGTAGAAATTGCAGCGTTAAGTTCATCTATTCCCACTCCAGCACCAGCCGCTATAGGTGCTAAACGACCTATCTGCTGTGCATATTGATCAACAACAATTTTACCATCATTCTGTGTTTGTATAAATCCATCAACTAACTTAGCCGCCTGATCTGAACTTAGACCATAAGCATTAAGAACAGAGGTAGTTGCATCAGCAACAGTGGCTAATTCAGAAAATCCACCAGTTGCACCTAACTGTGATGCCTTTAATACATCTGTTAGTTCAGCAGTCTCACCAAAGCCAGCAGATGCTACATCATAAGACGCTGATAGTAAATCTAAAGAAGATGCCTGACCACTAAGTTCATTAGATAGACTTTTTAGTTTTGGATTTAATGTATCAACATCAACTCCTAGAGTTTTAACCTTTGCACTAGCAAAATCAGCAGCCGCTAAATTTGCAAATGTTTTAGTTAGTGCGGCAACTAAAGTAAGACCAGCAGTGAGTGGCCCTAAAGCTGTCGCTAACGCAGCCCCAGCAGTTCTAAAACCTACAGCCGCCCCTTTTGCACCAGCACCAGCACCAAAAAAACCTTTTTGCAATATAGGTAAGGCTTTGTTTGCATCTTTTAGTTTGCTATTTGTTCCGTTTACAGTTTGATTAAATTTTTGTGCCTGTGTATTTACATTCTTTAATGCTGTTATGGCTTGCGTAGCTCCTACTCTTAGTTCTACGTTTGAAACTGCCACGACTAAACAATAACTCCTTTAACTATATCTTGATTTGCGTTTGATTGCATCTGCCTCTTTCTTTTCTCTATCATATTTTAATTCATAATATCCAGCAAAAAATA
>VTLG01001836.1_pt1 | contig 24544 bp, 30 predicted proteins | sample 4694571 | NCBI WGS metagenome assembly VTLG01 (sample SAMN12604809, study PRJNA352737) | marine metagenome | biome: ENVO:00000447; feature: ENVO:00000209|ENVO:00000569|ENVO:01000036; material: ENVO:00002151; isolation source: viral sequences binned using virsorter ...
ATTTACAACAGGCACAGAAGTTACAAACAATACAGATGATACTTACTTTCAAGGTCATTTCTTTAGAGGTGCATAATGGCAACTTTAGTAGAAAAAATTAAAGCAGCAAGGTCAAAAGTTACAGATGCAGACTTTATAGATTACATCATTGTTCAAAATGATAGTGATGGTAAAGGTGATTACATCAAATCATGGAATCATCCTACTGAAACAAGACCAACAGATGAGGAGTTAGCATAATGGGGTCATTAGTAATCAAAGGAAGTAGCTCAGGGCAAGTAACGATTGATGTGCCTGCAGCAGCTGGAACTAATACGGTTACTATTCCTGCAGAAACAGGTAGTGTTTTAACAAATACTGCTGGAAAAATATTACAGGTCGTACAGTCAGAAATTGCAACGACACAAAACACAACAAGCACTGGGTATACAACCTCAAATTTAGAAGCTAGTATTACACCCTCATCAACAGACAGTAAAGTTTTGATGATTTTAAGTGGTGGAAACTGTTATCATGCTACAAATGGTGCTAATATTTTAATGGCTTTTCACAGGGGCGGCTCAATTATAGGTTCAGGTAGTGATGTAGCTCATGCAATCATACAAAACACAAGTGGAACAAACACTTTCAAAAGTTCTTGGAGTGCGAGTTTCCTAGACAGTCCAAGCAGTACATCATCTTTAACATATGCACCATTTTATAAAGTTACTACAGGCACAGGACATTTTAATGAGGCAACTGTCAGAGTTATGCTAACACTATTTGAGGTAACAGGATAATGAATTGGAGTGAAGCAGTAAGAGAAATTTATCCAAGTGTCGTTACAATAAACGATAAAACTTGCACAGATAAAGATGGTAAAGAAGTAACTATTAATGAATCTTTGGTAAATACAAAGATATCAGAAAACGAGTACAAAGAAAAAAGAAGGGCAGAATATCCAAGTATTGAAGACCAACTAGATGACATTTATCACAATGGTATTGATAAGTGGAAAGAAACAATTAAAGCTGTTAAAGACAAATATCCTAAAGGATAGTATTCACTATTATTATAAATACTATTAAAATAGGATAATAGTATGGCGACACCTACATCAAAGGCAACTTTTAAAACATATTGTAAGAGAGCTCTAGGATTTGGAGTTATTGATATTAATGTATCAGATGACCAAGTGGATGATAGAGTAGATGAAGCATTACAATATTTCTCTCAATATCACTATGATGGTGTTGAAAGAATGTATCTTAAATATCAAATATCGCAAGATGATATAGACCGCTCTCGCACAAATTCTACTACGACTGCAACTGATAAAATAGATAGTGCCATCACTGCCTCATTCTCAGAAGGTAAAAACTTTATTCCAATGCCTGAATCAGTTTTGTCTGTAATTCAAATATTTCCTTTTAGTAATGCTCAAACAAATAGTATGTTTGATATTCGTTATCAGTTAAGACTAAATGATTTATATGATTTTTCATCTACATCTATAATTCACTATGAGATGACTATGAAACAATTAGACCTGTTAGAACATGTGTTGGTTGGTGAAGTACCAATTCGTTTCAATCAACATCAAAATCGTTTATATTTAGATATGGATTTTGAAAACGCTGTTACTGCTGGTGAATTCTTAATTATAGAGTGTTATCGTAAGTTAGACCCAGATTCATATACTGATGTTTACAATGATATGTATTTAAAAAGATATGCAACAGCATTAATCAAAAGACAATGGGGTGCCAACTTGTCTAAGTTTGAAGGTGTAACCATGTTAGGTGGTGTAACAATGAATGGTGCAGAAATTTATTCTCAAGCAACAGAAGAAGTAGAAAAACTTGAGCAAGCAATTAGAGACGGAGCATTTGAAACACCTATCTGGGGAATGATAGGATAATGCCATGGCAGTTAATAAGATTTTTCATACCAATAACTCTGCCACAATACAGACAGAAAAAAATCTCTATAGTGATTTAGTAAAAGAAGCCATACAAATCTATGGTCATGATGTTTATTACATAGACAGAACAACAGTTGCTATTGATAATGTTTTAGGTGAAGATTCACTCAGTAAATTTACCACACAAGTTCCAATCGAAATGTATGTTGAAAATGCAGAAGGTGGATATGAAGGTGAAAAAGAATTGATGAATCAGTTTGGTTTAGAAAATAGAAATGAATTAACTTTAGTAGTACATAAAACAAGATTTCAAGATTTAACAAAACAAATATCAATAGAAAGTGGAACAGATACTACAGGTGGTTCTATACTTTTAGAATCTGGCACGATTGACCAATCAAGTGATTCATCTGTTTTAGAAACTGTAACCTCTGGTAGTGATTTTTATATACTCACAGAGACAGACGCAACTGACGCTGATAGACCTTTAGAAGGTGATTTAGTTTATCATCCAATATTAAATAAAATATTTGAAGTTAATTTTGTAGACCATGATGAACCATTTCATCAATTAGATAATAATCCTGTATTTAAATTAAGTTGTAAACAGTTTGAATATTCATCTGAAGCACTTGATACAGGTATTACCGATATAGATAGTATAGAAGATGCGTTGACCAGAAACTCTAGAGACTTTGAATTTACTCTAGAACAATCAACTGCACAAAATGAGAATATAAATATACAACATGCAAGAAGTAATTTTGGTTTACTTCTTGAAGAAACAGATGGTGATAATATAATAGGTGAAGATGATTCAACCTCAGTAGGTGAAAGTATACAATTAGAAAACGATGCTGATTCTGGTGATGCATCATTCTTATTGCAAGAGACTTACAATGTAGGAGATTTTGTACAAGATAAGACAGCTCAAAACGAATTATTTGACCAGTTAGATAACAATGTTTTAGATTTCTCAGAATCTAATCCATTTGGAGACGCAGGAGTTAGTGCATAATGTTAGGAAATAGACAGTTCTATCATGAGACAATTAGAAAGATTATCGTGGCATTCGGTACTCTATTTAATGATATTCATATAGTGAGAAAAAATAATAGTGGTGCTGTAATACAATCTATGAAAGTGCCTTTAGCATATGGTCCAAAACAAAAGTTTTTAGCTAGACTAGACCAAGATGCAGATTTACAAAGTAAAGTTGCAATAACACTACCTAGATTAGGTTTTGAAATACAAGACATGCAGTATGACCCTGCAAGAAAACTAAATCGTGTACAAAAATTTAAAAAAGTAAAATCAAGTGCTAGTGATGCAAATAAATTAGATTCACAATTTATGCCTGTTCCTTATAATTTAAATATTGAATTATATTGCATGGCAAAACAATCAGAGGATGCTCTACAAATAGTGGAACAAGTGTTACCATTCTTTCAACCAGACTACACACTTACAATAAAAGACATGGAAGATATGGGTATTGCAAGAGATATTCCTATTGTTTTAAATAGTATTAATTATGAAGATAATTATAGAGGAGACTTTCAAGAAAGAAGGTCAATCATTTATACATTAGCTTTTACCACTAAGTTTTATCTATATGGACCTGTTACATCTAGTAAGGTTATTAAGACTGTACAGGTTGACCAATATACAGATATGCCAAGTGCAGCTCCTAAGAGAGAACAAAGATATACAGTTACACCAAAACCTACAACAGCAGATGCGGATGATGATTTTGGATTTAATGAGACCACATCTTTCTTTCAAGATGCTAAAAACTTCGACCCAGAAGATGGCACAGATAAACTAAATCAAGATTAAATATTATGAGTAACAAAACAAAAGACATTCTAGATGAAGTTCTAGAAGTTGAAAAAACAACTGCCGAATTAGTTGAAAAGAAACCAGATACTCTTACAATAAAAAGAGATGATACACTTGAAGATGTTGATACAGATTATAAATATCAGAGAGAAAACTTTTATAATCTAATAGAGAGAGGACAAGATGCCATTGATGGTATATTGGATGTAGCACAAAATTCAGACCATCCTAGAGCATATGAAGTAGCAGGTAATCTTATATCACAAGTAGCTGATGTAACAGAAAAATTAGGTAAGTTACAATCAGCAATGAAGAGATTAAAAGAGGTACCAAATACAGCACCGCAAAATGTAACAAATGCATTATATGTAGGTTCTACTGCTGAATTACAAAAGTTATTAAAAAAAGATAAGGGGAAATAATTATGAATTTATCTTTCATAACAGCAGACTTACTAAATGAAGTAGGTTGGTTTGATGGTATCATGTATATCATACTAGGATTAATAGTGTACGCTGTTATAAGATATATTAATAAAAAAATCTAATGGTCACAGATGTCAATCAATATCTAGGTAATCCAAACCTAAAGAAAGCAAATGTAACTGTTGAGTTCACAAAGGAACAAATACAGGAATATCAAAAGTGTATGGATGACCCTATTTACTTTATAGAAAACTATATGCAAATAGTTTCTCTTGATGAAGGTCTTGTGCCTATGAACATGTACAAATTTCAAAAGAAAATGGTTCGTACATTTCATAAAAATCGTTTTACAATTTGTAAACTTCCTAGGCAGTCAGGAAAATCAACAATCATTATCGCTTATCTCTTGCACTATGTTTTGTTTAATCCAAATGTGAATGTTGCCATACTTGCAAACAAATCATCTACTGCAAGAGATATTCTAGGAAGATTACAGTTAGGATATGAACATTTACCTAAATGGTTACAACAAGGTGTAATCTCATGGAACAAAGGAAGTCTAGATTTAGAGAATGGCTCTAGTATTCTTGCAGCATCTACATCAGCTAGTGCAATTCGAGGTGGTTCATATAACATTATATTTCTTGATGAGTTTGCATATGTACCATCAACAGTATCAGAAGAATTTTTTAGTTCTGTATATCCTACAATATCATCTGGTAAAACCACAAAAGTAATGATAGTGTCCACACCACATGGTATGAATATGTTTTATAAATTATGGACTGATGCTCAAAACAAAAAAAATGATTATGTTCCAATCGAAGTGCATTGGTCAGAGGTACCAGGTCGTGATGAAGTGTGGAAAGAAGAAACTATACGAAACACTTCACAATCACAATTTAATTCAGAGTTTGAATGTGAGTTTTTAGGTTCTATTGACACACTCATCGCTCCACATAAATTGAAACAGATGCCATATGTAGAGCCAATACAAAGACACGCAGATTTAGATATTTTTGAAAGACCTGACCCAAAGAAAACATATTTTCTTACTGCAGATGTTGCCAGAGGTAGTTCACAAGATTACTCAGCATTTGTTGTTATAGATGTCACAACAATGCCTTATAGAATAGTTGCTAAGTATAGAAATAATGAGGTTAAACCTTTAATGTTTCCACATAAGATATGTGAAGTTGCAAAAGCATATAATAATTGTTTTGTAATGGTTGAAGTAAATGATATAGGAGAACAAGTTGCAAACTCACTACAGTTTGATTTAGAATATGATAATTTAGTCATGGCATCCATGAGGGGTCGTTCTGGTCAGATATTAGGAGCAGGATTCTCTGGTGGAAAAGCACAGTTAGGAGTTAGGACTACAAAAGCAGTAAAGAGAGTTGGTTGTTCTAATCTAAAACAATTAGTTGAATCAGATAAATTATTGATACCAGATTATGATGTAATGAATGAATTATCAACATTTGTAGTAAAGGGTTCTTCATGGGCAGCAGATGATGGTTGTAATGATGATTTAGTTGCTTGTTTATTTTTATTTGCATGGGCAGTAGACCAACAGTATTTTAAAGAATTAACTGATAATGATATTCGAGAAAGAATGTACAAAGAACAACAAGACCAACTTGAACAAGATATGGCTCCATTTGGATTTGTAGACAATGGAATAGATGAACCAGTAGATGATAATGGTGATGAATTTGGTTGGTCAGAACCTGCAGTAAAAGTTAGAAACTTCAATAATCCTTTCGATTAATTAAAAAAATGTAGGGTCTAATAAATCATTCTCTATTTTAATTAAACAATTAGAACACACTACTTTAGAGGAATCAATAAGTCTTTTCACAGTTTTTCTGCTCTCATCATTCATTCCTACTCTTTTAATAGTCTTACGAATCTCTTTATCATGAGGATAAAATCTTAAACATGCTATTTCATTTTCACCACAATGTATACATTTAGTATTTTCTAAATATTCGTTTAATGAAGATACTCTTTTATGATAGTTTCTTTTAGTGACTTCTTTAATGGTCTCTTTATATTTTTTGTAATGAGTGTTTGACATAAACTTATTTATATGTTTTGAAACATATAAAAAATATTTTTCAAGAAACTGTTTATTATAAATATCAGTAAAAGAATTAATAATTATTAATAAGGAGCAAATGTCATGGGGTTTTTAGTTTCACCAGGCGTTCAAGTAAATGAAGTAGATTTAACCAATGTAGTACCTGCAGTTGCTACATCTATTGGTGCGATTGCTGGAGCTTTCCAAAAAGGCCCTGTTTCTTCTGTTGTAAACATATCAAGTGAAGAGGAGCTAGTAGAGATATTTGGAAAACCCGTAACTACAGGTAATCAATTCGAAACATTTTTTAGTGCCGCAAACTTTTTAAAATACACAAATTCACTAAAGGTCGTTAGAGCAGAAAGTGCAATAGTAAATGCTGGAGCAAACTCTGGTATACTAATTAGAGATGATGACCACTACTTAGATAGTTTTGCAAATGGAGAAGGTTCTCATGGAGAATGGGCTGCAAGAACAGCTGGAACATGGGCAAATGGAATCAAAGTAGAAATATGTGCTACAAGTACAGCATACGAACAAGATTTAAGTACAAATAACTTAGTAAATACATCAACATCTGCTGTTGGTGATACATCTATTATAGTAGATGACGCTGACGCTAGTGGTTTTGCATTTAATGTAGGTGATTTAATATCATTCTATTCAGACACATCAAACACAGTAGCAGTAGATGACTTTAACGAATATCAAGTTACTGCAATTAATACATCAACAAATGCATTAACAATTCGTTTGAAAGATGACCCTGCAGGTGCTGGTTTACAAACTGCAATACCTGATGATTCAAAAATTAAAAGACGCTGGAAATATGCTGATTTATTCACAGGGCCACCAGGCACATCACAATATAACACAGACAATGGTAGAGGTGCTGGAGATGAATTACATGTTGTTGTCGCTGATGGTACAGGAGACATAACAGGATTCGATACAGATACAGCTGGAAATAGAACAAAAGCAGTTATTGAAACATTTGGTTTCATGTCTAAAAATCCTAGTGCTAAATCACCACAAGGTGATAGTATTTATTACCCAGATGTATTTTTTAGAAAATCACAATTCATTTATTGGACAGACCATATAAGTGCTGGTAGTAATTGGGGAACAGATACTACAACAACATACACTGCTGTTATACCAGTAACGATTGATGAACTTACAGGTGGAACAGATGATTTCTCTACAACTGCTGCAGAGATTGAACTTGCATATGATAAGTTTAAAAATGTTGATACAGAAGATATTAACTTAGTAATAGGTGGTTCATCTAGTATTGTTGCAGACACAGCTGCAGCTCAAGATACACATGTAACTATGTTGAAAAATTTAGTAGAGGGTAGAAGAGATTGTATCGCATTTGCTTCACCATATCGTTCTGCTGTTGTTGGAGTTACAACATCTGCTAAACAAGCAAAAAATGTTGAAGTCGCTGCTGACTTAATACCAAGTTCATCATACTTAGTATTAGATAGTGGATACATGTACATGTACGATAAGTACAATGATGTATATAGATTCGTACCACTAAGTGGTTCAGTCGCAGGAGTATGTGCTTATACAGATAGTGTTGCTGATTCTTGGTTCTCACCTGCTGGATATAATAGAGGTGGAATTAGAGGAGCAATCAAACTAGCATTTAACCCAGACCAGGCAGACAGAGATGTCTTGTATCAATCAAGAGTTAATCCTGTTGTAAACTTCCCTGGCCAAGGTGTGGTGTTGTTTGGTGATAAAACTGCTTTAACTAAACCAAGTGCATTTGATAGAATCAATGTAAGAAGATTATTCTTAACATTAGAGAAAGCAATATCCACAGCTGCTAAATTCCAACTCTTTGAATTCAATGATGAGTTTACAAGAGCACAATTTAGAAACTTGATTGAGCCTTTCCTAAGAGAGGTACAAGGTCGTAGAGGTATAACAGACTTTTCAGTAGTTTGTGATTTAACAAACAATACTGGTGATGTCATTGATAGAGGCGAATTTGTCGCAGATATATTTGTTAAACCTGCTCGTTCAATTAACTTTATTACACTAAACTTTATAGCTACACGAACAGGTATTTCGTTTAGTGAGGTAGGAGGTTAACCATGGCAGCAATAGATGATTTTAAATCAAACTTACTTGGCGGTGGTGCTAGAACTAACCAATTTCGTGTTACAATTACGGAACCATCTGGTATCGCAATAGGATTAGATGTAAGAAGAACTTCATTCTTATGTAAAGCTTCTAAAACACCTGAAGTTGCTTTGGGAGAAATAGAACTTGCATATAGAGGTAGAAAAATCTATATGACTGGTGATAGAGAAGCTGCAGGTGAGTGGTCTACAACATTTTATATGGACACAGATTACATGATTAGAAATGCTTTAGAAAGATGGTCAAATGGAATGAATGACTTTGCAGATAACACAGGTGTAACTGCTATGTCAGAATATGCTACAGACTTAAATGTAGACCATTTAGACAGAGACGGAACTGTTATTAAGTCATATATCTTTAAAAATGCATGGCCTAAATCAATGAGTGAAGTAACTCTAGATTCCTCAGAGGATAGCACAATAGCTGAATTTGAGTGCACATGGAGATATCAACACTTCGAAGCTAGTGGCGTAAACTTCTAATAGTCTTGATTTAAACCTTTATAAATAAAAGACAATAAAGGAGATTTTATTATGGCAGAACTATTTGGTTTTAGATTTGAAAAAATCAAAGACACCAAAAGTCAAGAAAAATTCACAGTACCCCCAGCTGATGACGGAGCAACCGAAATAGCAGGGGGTGGTTTCTTTGGTCAAGTTTTAGATGTAGATGGCAGAGATAAATCTGAACTTGATTTAATTCGTAGATATCGTGAAGTATCCCAACAACCAGAATGTGATTCAGCAATTGAAGACATTGTAAATGAGGGTATTGTATCTAATGAAAAAGACCAAGCTGTTTCCATTACTCTTGACAGATTGGATTATCCTAAAAGTATAAAAAATAAAATAAGAGAAGAATTTGACCATGTGCTAAGTCTTTTAGATTTTGATGTCAAAGGACATGATATTTTTAGAAGATGGTATGTGGATGGTAGAATATTTTATCACAAAGTAATTGACAAAAAAAATCCTAAAAAAGGTATCGTTGAGGTAAGATACATTGACCCAAGAAAAATTAGAAAAGTAAGACAGGTTAATAAAAATACAAAACCTGGCACTTCTATGGATTTAGTAAAAAGTGTAGAAGATTATTTTATCTACAATGAAAAAGGATTACAACAAGGTCAGATGAACGAAGGTATTAGAATAGCAGATGATTCTATTACATATGTACCATCTGGTATAATTGATATGAATAGAGGTCATGTTCTAGGATACTTACACAAAGCAATTAAACCAGTCAATCAACTAAGAATGATTGAGGATGCTGTAGTTATTTACAGATTATCTAGAGCACCAGAAAGAAGAATATTTTATATTGATGTTGGTAATTTACCTAAAATAAAAGCAGAACAATATCTAAAAGATGTTATGAATCGTTATCGTAATAAATTAGTTTACGATGCCTCAACAGGTGAGATTCGTGATGACAGAAATCATATGTCAATGTTAGAAGACTTCTGGTTACCTCGTAGAGAAGGTGGTCGTGGAACAGAAATTACCACATTACCTGGTGGACAAAACTTGGGTGAAATAGAAGACATAGAATATTTTAGAAATAAACTTTATCGTTCATTAAATGTGCCTGTTTCAAGAATGGAGGCTGAAAACAATTTTAGTTTAGGTCGTTCAACAGAGATTACAAGAGATGAGTTAAAATTCACTAAGTTTGTACAAAGACTAAGAAAAAAATTTACCCCACTCTTCACAGACATATTAAAAGCACAACTTATACTCAAAGGTGTTATTACTGTAGAAGATTGGGATAGTATGAAAGAACATATTCAGTATGACTTTTTACAAGATGGTCATTTTGCTGAATTGAAAAAAGCAGAATTACTACAAGACAGAATAAATGCACTAGGTTCTATTGAATCATATATCGGAACATTCTATAGTAAAGAATATGTACAAAAAAATGTTTTAAATATGACAGATGCTGAAATAGATGAAATGCAAAAACAAATTAACAAAGAAGCTGGAACTGATGTTGAGGATGGTGGTATTGATATGCCAGATGGTGGAGATGGTATCACTAGATATCCACAGGATGCAACAGGTTCATTTATATCCCATGATGACTTAGAAGGTAAGTCTAATGGCGTAAATAATAAAGGAGATAATGATGGCGGAAACTAAAGATATAATAGATGCTTTATCCACAGGTGATAATCTTGGAGCTGAGACAGCATTCAAAGATACAATCAAAAGTAAAGTTGGTGATGCACTAGAAACAAAAAGAAGAGAAGTTGCAAATTCATTTGTAAAATCTTCCGATGCAAAAGGAGAAGATGAGGGAGATGGCGAAGTTTAAAGATTGGTACATACCATTTTTTGAAAAGGATGAGCACAAAAAATCTAAGGAATATAAGAAACTCAGCCCTAAGATGAGGACTGCAGTGGATGATATTTTTAGAATTATGGATGCGAAACCTTCAGATTTCCTAAATACTTTTGAAAAAACTATAAAACAGGCTAGTAAAAAACACAGGGTAAGAGAAAAAGACCTGATGCAATACTTCGAGCGAGAAGTATTATCTATTTAATAGGATAAAAAAATATGTCATTTACAACAAGAACATTAAGAGACACAGTAGTAAATGCGGCTGGTGCTGGTGGAACAGTTACAGTATTAGTAAATATTCAAGATGATACAACAGCAAACAATGCTATTTTAGATGCTAGTGCACTAGATGGTCACGCAAATGGAGCTAAATTAGATATTAAGAAAATATGGTGGCAGCTAGTTCAAGGAACTGCTGATGATAATACTGGTCATGTGGACATTCAATTTAAAGGTGCTTCATCTGACACAGTTGCAATTAGACTTGCTGGCACAGGACATTATGATGGCACTGCTGGATTAATTAAATCAAATGCAACAAACACATCGGCAACATCTGGTGATTTAGAGATGAGTTGCTTTGGAACATCTGGTTCAGTTATTATTGAACTAGTAAAAGATGAGAACTTTTCAAGTTAAGAGATATGAATAAAGTAAAATTAATGTCAGAATCAACTTTACAAGATGTAGAGTATATTACTGAACAAAACGAAGATGGTAAAAAAAATTACAAGATAAAAGGTATCTTTATGCAGGCTGATATCAAAAACAAAAACGGCCGTGTGTATCCTATGGAAATACTTCAAAAAGAAGTTAAAAGATATAACAAAGAATTTATCAATGAGAAAAGAGCTTATGGTGAACTAGGACACCCAGAAGGTCCAACAGTAAACTTAGAAAGAGCTTCTCACATGATAACAGCACTATACCCAGACGGTAAAAACTTCGTAGGTGAAGCTAAAGTATTATCAACACCTATGGGTAATATCGTTAAGTCTCTCATGGATGAGGGTGCTAAACTTGGTGTTTCTTCAAGAGGAATGGGGAGTTTAGAACAAAAAAATGGTGCGAACTATGTACGAGATGATTTTTATCTCGCTACAGCTGCTGATATTGTTTCCGACCCTTCAGCTCCAAGTGCTTTCGTAGAAGGTATCATGGAAGGTAAAGAGTGGGTTTGGACACATGGAGCATTGTTAGAGGCGGATTTAGTAGAAATGAAAGAAAGAATTAATACTAAAATTCGGAAAAAACAAGCGTTAGAACAGAATATAGAGTTTGCAAAATTCTTGAAAATGTTGTAATGTATAAATAATGACTAATATAGGATTAAATTAAACAACACATTAGGAGATTATCCGATGGCTAATGAAATCGAAAAAACTATTGAGGAATTAGAGGCAGAAGTCCTAAGTGAGCTCGAAGAGCAATCGGCAGACGCTCCAAAAAAAGGTGCCGCACCTGCGGAACCTGCATTAAAAGCTTCTGATGCTTCAAGTGTAACACCAGGTGGTGAGGTTCAAGATATGGGCCCTGCTGTAACATCACCTACACAAGCATCTGGCCCAGGCACTCAAGCTGGTAAAAAAGCGAAAGAGGCTTCAGGCGATGCTGCTCAGAAAAAAGAAGGTAAACCAGATTCTATGGATACACCAAATGACGGCCAAAAGAAAGTTGCTAAATCTTTAGCAGCTGGAGATGAAGTCGAAATGAAAGATGACCAAGAAATTATTTCTGAAAAAGAAAAAACTGATGAAGGCATGCATGACGATAAAAAAGAAGGTATGCATGGCGAAATGTCTAAAATGGAAATGATTAAAGCTATGAAAGACATGGAAACAGAAATGAAAGAAATGGACAAAAAAATGGTCATGTCAATGTATCACAAAATGAAAGAAATGATGGCAAAAGAAATGTCTCATGAAGAATCAGAAAAAGAAGCATTGAAAAAAGAAGCTGTAGAACAAAGAATTAAAGAAATCAATGTACAAGAACATGTTGAAGCTCTTATGAGTGGAGAAGGTGACTTGTCAGATGATTTCAAAAAGAAAGCTGCTACAGTTTTTGAATCTGCAGTTAAATCTAAAGTTCGCGATGAAGTCACAAGACTTCAAGAAAACTATGACAATGAGTTAGAAGAAGCTACTAAATCTGTTAAATCTGAATTAACAGAAAAAGTGGACACATATCTAAACTATGTTGTAGAAGAGTGGATGAAAGAAAATGAACTAGCTGTAGAAAGAGGTCTAAAAGGCGAGATTGCTGAAGACTTCATAGCTGGACTAAAACAGCTGTTTGAAGACCATTATGTAGACATCCCTGATGAAAAATATGATGTACTTCAAGCACAATCAGATAAGATTGCTGAGTTAGAAGAGAAAGTTAATAAAACTTTAGAAGAATCAATCAACTTTAAAAAGTCGAATGATGAACTAACTCGTAATAAAGTTATTTCAGAATCAACTTCTGATTTAGCTGACACAGAGATTGAAAAGTTCAAAGAGCTAACCCAAGATGTAGACTTCGAAGATGAAGAAAGCTTCAAAGGTAAACTTGATACTTTAAAGGAAAGTTATTTCCCTAAAGTTAAAAAGGAAGCTACTGAGACAATAGATAATGTAGAAACTGGCCCTGCACAGGACATTGACATGACGGATTCTATGGCTGCGTATACGAAAGCTATAAGCAATCATGGAAAAGGTTTTGACACGGGTGCAACTAAGTAAATTATAAAATAATAGGAGAAAACATATGTTTCAAACAGAAAGTCTTCAAGAAAAGTGGTCGCCAGTCCTTGCACATCCTGATTTACCAAAAATTGATGATGCATACAAAAGGGCAGTAACTACAGTAATTCTTGAAAACCAAGAAAAAGCTATTAAAGAAGACAGGAACTTCCTTTCAGAAGCAGCTCCAACTAATGCAACTGGTGGAGATGTTGAGAACTGGGACCCAATTCTAATATCTTTAGTTAGACGCTCAATGCCTAACTTAATAGCATATGATGTCTGCGGTGTACAACCAATGACAGGACCTACTGGCTTAATCTTCGCTATGAGAGCAAGATTCGCTTCTATGGATGGTGCTGAAGCACTCGGAGATGAAGCGGATTCAGGTTTCTCTAATGATGACGCAGCTGGAGACCTAACATCATCTGCTATGACAGGTTCAAACCCTGCAACACTAAACGACAGCCCATCTGCTGGTACATACTTATCACCAACTGGTATGAGTACAGCACAAGGTGAAGCTCTAGGGGATGCTGCTGCAAACTCTTTTGCTGAAATGGCGTTCAGTATAGAAAAAACAACAGTAACCGCTGTTACTCGTGCTCTAAAAGCTGAGTATACAATGGAACTTGCACAAGACCTTAAAGCAATTCATGGTTTAGATGCTGAGACAGAACTCGCTAACATTTTATCTGGTGAGATTCTTGCTGAGATTAACCGTGAAGTAGTTAGAGACATTTATATCTCTGCTGTTAAAGGTGCTCAAGTAAACACAACAACTGCTGGAATCTTTGATTTAGACACAGATTCAAATGGTCGTTGGAGTGTTGAGAAGTTCAAAGGTTTAATGTTTGCACTTGAAAGAGATGCTAACGCTGTTGGACAACAAACTCGTAGAGGAAAAGGTAACATAATCATATGTTCTGCTGATGTAGCGTCTGCGTTACAAATGGCTGGAGTATTAGATTACACACCTGCTCTAAACAATAACTTAAATGTTGATGATACATCTACAACATTCGCTGGTGTTATGAATGGTAGATTCAAAGTGTATGTTGACCCATATGCTGCGAATGTCGCTGCTTCACAATACTATGTTGTAGGATATAAAGGTACATCACCATATGACGCTGGTATTTTCTACTGCCCATATGTACCACTACAAATGGTTCGTGCAGTAGGTGAGAATACTTTCCAACCAAAAATTGGATTTAAAACTCGTTACGGTATTGCTGCTAACCCATTCCATACAGGAGTGATATCAGCTGGTACAGCAGAATCAACAAGTATTACTGCTAATACTAACAAATACTACAGACGCGTTAAAGTAACAAACTTAATGTAAGATTGTTTCTTTATCCAAATGATTAGGGGCTCTTCGGAGCCCCTTTTTATTTCCTCTAAATAATTAAATGAAAGATTTACTAATACTACCTATACTATTAGTATCATCATATATGATAACAATAGTGTTAGTTGCTATAGGAACTGATTTTGGATTGATAGACAAATCCATGAATATAATATGGATATTTGTCACTATATTAGTAATCTCTTATATTTACTATTTGTCCATAACAAACACTTGACAAAGTATGTATCACCTGATATAGTGGTACCAATAGTGATAATACTAAATTAGTATCTACTAATAAACTAACATATTGATTTTATTGAATAAAAAGTGAATGTTAGGGTTTTATTACTACTAAATACTATCATTGACAAACTAGAACGCCTGTCGTTCCCCCTTTGACAAAAGGTTCCTTGCGACATTTTGTCTAGTTTGTTGTAAGCCCGTAGGGGGCACAATAATCCATTCTTCTTGGGAGGAAATAAGAAAATGGGACAATTATTACTTAATATGCGCTATCTACTAGCTCCGATTCTAATTATCGTTGCTGGTGCTGGTGTATTAGTAGGTGGTATCATGGCATGGCTAGGAGTAGTTTTACTATTCGTAGGTCTGTTAGTAGATATCGCTACTAAATTCGAAACAACAGGCGTTGGGTTTGATGAAAATGGCGACACTTTAGGTTGGCCAACTTTCCAAAACTTAACAATGTATTTCATGTTACCTGTATTCGTACTATTTCAACTAGTTATGGCTTGGAGAGTTTTCTCTTACATGTCTCTAGGTGGAGCAGAAGGTGCGGTAATCATGGAAATCATTCCTGGCCTACTAGTAATGCATGAAGGTATAACAGGTCTTAACCTTATCGGTGCAACATTATCATCTGGTATCTTTATTGGAATCGGAATCATTTATGGTCATGAGTTATCTCATACTAAAGGATTTGGATTTACAATTTCAAGACTGATGATGGCACTTTCAGGTTCAGCACATTTCTGTTACGCACATGTATACAATCATCACTTAGAACTTGCTAGTGAAGATGACCCAGCTACTGCACCTCGTGGTAGAACAATCTATGGTCACTATCCACTATCATATCTAGGTCAATCTAAATTTTTATTTAACATGGAAAAAGAAAGACTTTCAAGAATGGGTGTAAACTTCATTTCTTGGCAAAACCGCTGGATTCGTGGATACTTGATGGCTGTTCCAACAGTCGCATTATTCTTTGCAGCTGGTGGTTGGGTAGGTATGGCTGTTCTAGCAACAATTTGGGGAATCTCAAACTTTGAACTAGAAGCACTTAACTACTTAGAGCACTATGGTCTAATTCGTGTTAAAGACCAACCTATAGACTACAGACATAACTGGGATAACTCAACTGCGTTCACAGCGTGGTTCTTTATCGAAATCGGCAGACAAGCTGACCATCACGATAGAGGAGAAACTCATTTCTGGGAACTAGAAAATGTCGGATGTCCTAACACAGGTTGGGGTTATTTTGTAGTATTCTTTATAGCACTCGTACCACCAATCTGGCATTGGTATATGAGAAAAAGACTAGCTGCTTGGGATGAACATTTCGCAACTGATGAGGAAAGAGCAATAGCTTCTAGAATCAATAAGGAAGTTGGTTACGAAGGTACACCTTTTGCGGGCGATGTTCTACAAGATGCTGGTAATGTAGACTTAGGTCTTCGTTCAGCTAAAAAATAATACTACTTTATAAATAGTATTTGAGAAAGGGGTTAGAGATGTCTACCCCTTTCTTTTATTATAAATAATACACTATGGTAACAGAAACATCACCACTAAACAGACAACCCACTAAGTTAGACTATACAAGTCCTACACAGTTTCGTTTTCTAATAAATCAATTACCTAAAGTTCAATATTTTACTGTATCTGCTAATGTACCAGGTATAACACTAGGAGATGCAACTTATGCCACACCTCTAAAAGACATACCACTACCAGGTGAAAAATTAACTTATGATGATTTAAATATTACTTTTATCGTAGATGAAAATTTAGAAAATTATATTGAGATACATAACTGGTTAGCGTCTTTAGGATTTCCAAAAAATAGAGAACAGTTTAAAACACATAGAAGTGCCACATCCAATTTACCAAAAGCAACTGTTGGCACAAGTGGTGATATAGGTGATGTAAAACCAATAACATCTGATTCACCTATGTTTAGTGATTCAGTCTTAACTGTATTATCTAACAAAAACAACCCTGTCGTAGAGTGTCGTTTTGAGGATTGTTTTCCTACAAGCTTAAGTAGTTTAGACTATTCACAAAATCAAACTGATGTTGAATACTTAACCGCAGAAGTAACATTTAAATACAAAATATACGAAATAAAAACACTATAAATAATTAAACAATATAATGATAAGGAGTGAACATGACCTTAGATGAGCTAAAAGTTCAAGTCGCCAATGACTTGAAAGTAAATGATGAAAGACTTGATACAGAATCTTTAAAAAATCAAGAACTATACACAAAATATCTAGACACCAAATCTAATTTTGAATTACTTATGTATAAAGCAAAAAGTGATTACAAAATACTATATAGGCAGAAATGGGAATACTATGGCGGAAAGGCAGACGCAAAGATTTATGAAACAAAACCATTTGACCTAAAAGTATTAAAATCAGATTTATCAGTTTATATAGAATCAGATGAAGAAATCATAACCATAGAAAATAAAATAGTATATCTAGAAACTGTAATTAAATATCTTGATGGTGTCCTTAAATCTATCACATCTAGAGGATGGGATATTAAAAATGCAATACAATGGAAATCGTTTGAAGCTGGAATGATGTAATGATTGAGTTTGATTACAAACTAGATTATAAAAATTTAAACTTTAAACCAAATGATACAAGATATCGTATTGGTCGTGGTGAACAGGGTGTATTATTAGTTAGACCATACACAGATGATATCTGTTACTATTGGAAGTTTAAAACACCAAATATTGCTGAAAAATCTTCAAGACAAATATATCACATGTATTTACATTACAAAAAAGAAGAAGACTTTGTAGGTATGGATATGTGTCGTAAGTTTTTAGAAATGGGATTCACAAGAGCAAGAAGATATGCCAATCACAGAGATGGTAAAAAGTATGATGAGTTTGGAAATGTAAAACCACAAGAAAAGGATGCTTTAACTTGTGATAAAGCTGAATCTGCAAGAATATTTAAAAAGATGAGAGATAAAGTTACAAGTGATGAAACATATAAAACAATGAGAAAACAATGGCGTGAATTAGAGAAACAACATGTATAATTTTTATGATAATTTTCTAGAGGAACATGTTGCACAACTTATAGACTTTGAAATGAAAGAAGTTAAATGGCAATATGATTATGATAGTAAACCAAATGGAACTCAAAAACATTGGCATGTCTTTTGTGGACATAACATAGATGAGTGTAATTTAAATGGATACGATTTTATAGAACCTATTTGGAATAATATAAAAAATTTAGATTCTACATTAGAATTAGAGAGAGCATATTTAAATGCTCATACTTATGGAATAGAACCACACATACACAGGGATGATGGTGATGTTACTTTAATTTATTATCCTAGATTGGATTGGAAAATAGATTGGGGTGGGGGAACTGCTATCTATAATGATGATGTAACAGAAATAGAAAAACATTTTGTGAATAAAGGAAACAGAATAATTATGTTTGATGCTAACTTACCACATCAAGCACAACCCATTAGCAGATTGTGTTTTCAACTAAGAACATGTATAGTATTCAAAACAAACAGGATAACTTAGAAATGCAAAATTATTATCGTTGGATAGGACACTACAAAAATATAGTGTCGGATTCTCTTTGCGATAATATTGTAAATACAGATTTCAACTATACTGAATCAACATACTCAACACATCAAGGATTGTCACCAGATAAAAAAAGAGTAGAAATGGATGAGATATGGATTCGTAACAAACAACCATTTTACAATGAACTAAAAGAGTGTGTATCAAATGTAGCTGACTTATATACAAAAGAAGTTAAAAAATCTAATAGAGATTTTGTCGTGCAAAAGACAACTGATTTTAGACTGAATAAATATGAGAAAGGTGGATACATGAGTTTACATTGTGATAATATACATCATAGTCATGGTCAAAAATATGGATATCCACAAGCAACAGTTTTATTATTTTTAAATGATGATTTTAAAGGTGGTGATTTTATCGTGTCAGAATTACAATTAAATATTAAAAGGGGTGATGCTATTATTTTCCCATCAAACTTTATGTTTCCTCATGAAGTTAAAAAAGTTAAGTCAGGAACACGCTGGAGTATTGTATCATGGTTGATGTAATAAAACACAGTTTATTTCCTACCATAATAAATTCTTTTGAATTTGACATGGATGAGAAAGAATATAATTTAGTTATTAATAAATTAAATAATATAGAAAAATCTAGAGAAGAACTTATTATTCAAACAACAGATAATTTGTTTATTGACATACCAAAATTTGCAAATTCAATTGGTATTATAACTGAAAAAATATGTGAAGATTTAAATTACAAATATGAAAGTATTGAAATGACAGGTATGTGGGCAAATAAATTAATTAAAGGTGAAGTACATCCACCACATACACATTCAAATAATATTTTTTCTGGTGTGTATTATCTAGAGGGTGGTTCACAAATACAATTTTTTGACCCAAGACCACAGGCAAGTGTTTTTCAAACAAATGTTACAAAGGTAACACAGTCAAATGCTAGTATGTTGGCATTTGATTCTCAAAAAGGTGCTGGTTTAATTTTTCCAAGTTGGTTAACACATTGGGTGCCAGTAACAGACAAAACTAGAATTAGTATATCATGGAATATATTATTAAGAGGTGATTATGGACAACCAGGCACATTACAGAATTCACATATCTAAACTGAATGAAGTTTATTTAAAAATAGAATGCGATAACCCTGGTATCTGCTACGAACTAGTACAATATTTTACTTTCGAAGTACCTGGTCATAAATTTATGCCCGCATATAGAAATAAAATGTGGGATGGTAAGATAAGATTATTCTCAGACAAAACAGGTAAAATATATGTTGGTCTACTAGATTACATCAAAGAGTTTTGTGATAGAAACGAAATAGGTTATGACATTGATGATGATGTGGATGACACAAAAAATGTTGATAAAAATAATGTAGAAGACTTTATTAAATCACTAAAACCTAAATCAAAAGGTAAAGATTTAACACTTAGAGATTATCAGAGCGAAGCAATTTGGTACGGTATATCTAAGAATCGAGGCATGTTAATATCACCAACTGCAAGTGGTAAATCACTTATTATCTATGCTTTAATTAGATATTATAATTTATTACTAAGAGATAAAAAAATATTAATACTTGTACCCACAACATCATTAGTGGAACAAATGTATTCTGATTTTATTGACTATGGATGGGATGATAAATACTTACATAGAATATATCAAGGTCATGAAAAAGATACAGACAAACCTGTAATTATTTCAACATGGCAATCACTCTATAAACTAGATAAAAAATACTTTGAAAATTTTGGATGTGTTGTAGGTGATGAGGCTCATTTATTTAAGTCTAAATCATTAACTACAATTATGACCAAACTAATAAACTGTAAGTATCGTTTTGGTATGACAGGAACATTAGATGGTACACAAACACATAGATTAGTTTTAGAGGGATTATTTGGTAAAGTTAAAAAAGTAACAACCACCAAAGAACTAATTGATAAAGATACACTTGCTAGTTTAAAAATTAAGTGTATCGTACTTAAACATAAGGAAGAGGACTGTAAAGCAGTTAAAGACTTAAAATATAGTGAAGAGATACAATACATAGTATCCCACAAGACACGGAATGACTTTATTTCGAGACTTTGTGATAACCTAAGTGGTAACACACTATGTTTATATCAGCTAGTAGAAAAACACGGGCTAGTGTTATATAATTTGATGAAAGACTTTAACAGAAAAGTTTTTTTCATACATGGTGGTGTAGATACAGAAGATAGGGAGAAGATTCGTGCAATCACAGAAAAAGAAACAAATGCAATCATTATCGCGTCGTATGGTACATTTAGCACTGGTATTAACATTAGGAACTTGCATAATGTCGTGTTCGCAAGTCCGTCTAAGTCTAGAATACGAGTGCTCCAATCCATCGGCCGTGGGTTGCGTAAATCAGATAAAGGGGATATATACACAACCCTTTTAGATATTGCTGATGATTTCAGTTATAAAGATAGAAAGAATTTTACATTGAATCACTTTCTAGAAAGAATAAATATTTACAATGAGGAACAGTTTGAATATAAGATAGACAAAATAAGGATATGAACGAAAATACAACAAAAGTCATAAAACTAGCTAATGGAGAGGATATAGTTTGCACTTGTATGAAAAGTCAAAATGTAGATTTAGATTCAAGAGTGTTACATATATCTCAACCATTAAAAATGGAAATTAGAAATAAAATCACAAAGACAGGTGTGGTTGAGGCTCTCTCATTGTCTCGCTGGTTACAACCTTTTACCAATGATGATAATTTTGATTTAGAAAGGTCTAATATAGTAGCAATAAGTGACGCATCATACGCTTTAGTTAATTATTATAGATTTATGTTGGATGCTGTAACTAATAAAGAAAGTGAAACTAATTTAGAACATATTAAACTAAAACCTAGATTTACTGAGGAAACCACTGAGCAAGAAATAGCTATAGCAAATGAGCAAGTAAAAGAATTATTTAAACAGTATGCTGAAAAAATATCATCTACAAATGAAGAAGTATCAATAGATGAAGAGGAAATAGAAGTATCAGAAGAAGAGTTAGATAGTTTACCAATATCGGATACTAAACATTAAGCGCTACTCTAGAGTATTACCCTGGTGGACACAAAGCTATTATAATGGTCATAACAAATATTGTCAATGCATATTTGCAAAAAAAAGCAAAAATAAATTAATAAAAAGTGTAGGTAATTCTTGACATATATTGTATAACCAAGTACCATGCTAATATGTCAAAAAAGAAACAAGCACATTATGTAGATAACGCAAAATTTCTTCAAGCTATGAAAGATTGGAAAGAGGCTTGTAGAGATGCAGAAGAAATGGGAGAGGAAGTTCCACCTGTAACAAATTATATTGGTGAGTGTTTTTTAAAGATTGCAAATGGATTATCTTATAGACCTAATTTTATTAACTATACATATCGTTCAGAAATGGTATCAGATGGTATTGAAAACTGTTTACAATACATACACAACTTTGACCCAGAAAAGTCAAAAAATCCTTTTGCATATTTCACACAAATTATATACTATGCATTTTTAAGAAGAATTCAAAAAGAGAAAAAGCAAACTCATATCAAAAACAAAATAATTGAAAAACAAAACTATGAAACTTTTACAACATTAGATAATGATGATACAGTTTATGATATAAGAGGATTTGACCCAGATATAATGTTACCAGATGAAGATGTTTATAAAACTAAGAAAAAACAAGTAGAAGATTTACCTGAAGGTTTAGAACAATATATGGAAGAGAATGAAGATAGCACTGATAACTGATACTCATTTCGGTGCAAGAAACGATAATGTAAATTTTAATGAATACTTCTATCAATTTTATGAGGGAGTGTTTTTTCCATATTTACAACAACATAATATTAAAACATGTATTCATTTAGGTGATTGTTTTGATAGGCGTAAATATGTATCTTATCGTACTGCAAAAGATTTTAGAGAAAGATTTATATTACCATTTCAATATTTGAAAATAGAGTTGCATATGTTAGTGGGTAATCATGACATCTATTATAAAAATACAAGTCAGGTAAATTCACTTACAGAGTTATTAGGAAACAGACATAAAAATATTCACATCTATGAAGATGCAACAGAGGTAGACTTTGGCGGGTTTCCAATATTACTGATGCCATGGATAAATTCTACAAATGAATTATATGCAGAGGGAATGATAGATGAAACCAAAGCTGATGTATGTATGGGTCATCTAGAAATCAATGGTTTTCAAATGAATAAAAGTGTGATTCATTCACATGGTGGTCGTGAAAAAGAATTTTTTAGAAAGTTTGATACAGTCATGAGTGGACATTTTCATCACAAGTCAGATGATGGTCAAATATATTATCTTGGTACACCTTACGAAATTTATTGGGGTGATTGGGAAGACCCAAAAGGTTTTCACATTTATGACACAGAAACTAAAACATTAGAAAGAATAGTTAATCCATATACCATATATGAAAAAATATATTATGATGATACTAAAGAAAATTATTCAGAGCATGATATTAAAAAGTATCAAAACAAATATGTAAAATTAATCGTAGTAAATAAAAAAGACTTATATCAGTTTGACCAATTTTTAGATAGACTATATCAAGCAGATGCTTTTGATATAAAAATTGTTGAAGATTTTTCAGACTTAGATGCAAGTACAGTATCAGATGATATTGTAAATAATACTGAGGATACTGTAACATTATTAAACAAATATATTGATGATTTATCTATTGACTTAGAAAAGGATAGATTAAAAAATGAAATGAGGTCTCTATATGTAGAGGCACAAGACCTAGATTTAGAATGATACATTTTGAAAAGGTTCGTTGGAAAAATTTTCTTTCCACAGGTAACCAATTTACAGAAATAGAATTAGACAGAAATGAAACCACACTTATCATAGGTGAGAATGGTGCTGGTAAATCTACAGTGCTTGATGCATTATGTTTTGCATTATTTGGTAAACCATTTAGAACAATTAGTAAATCTCAATTAGTTAATACAGTTAATGCAATGGAAACTGTTGTAGAGATTGAATTTAGTATTGCAAGTCGTAAATATAAAATTGTTCGTGGTATCAAACCTAATGTATTTGAAATATGGCAAAATAATAAGATGTTAAATCAAGAGGCCAATAGTCGTGATTATCAAAAGATTTTAGAACAACAAATACTTAAATTAAATTATCGTTCATTTACACAAGTGGTCATATTAGGTAGTTCAACCTTTGTGCCATTTATGCAACTCAAAGCTAGATTCAGAAGAGAAGTTGTTGAAGATTTATTAGATATAAAAATATTCTCTATGATGAACGCATTGATTAAACAAAGACTAAAAGATTTAGTTGGTGAGTTACAAGAGATAGAATACAAGTATAAATTATCTAGTGAAAAAATTGTAATGCAAGAAGCATATATTGAAGATATTAAAAAGAACAAAGATGTGATTGTTAAAGAGAAAGAAAATGATTATGAATTTAATGCAAAAAGTTTAGATGAAAAACGAAACAAAAAAACTGAATTAGAAGAGACAAACAAAAAATTATATCAATCTGTAGAAGACCAAATTAATATAGAATCAAAAGACATGAAATTAAAAGACTTGCGTTCTACACTTACAGAAAAACAAAAAGAAAAAGATAGAATGATTGCCTTTTTCGAAAAACATAATGATTGTCCTGTATGTACACAAGATATACCTAAAGATTTTAAATCACAAATGATAACCACAAAAGAAACAGAAAGAAAAGAGATTGCAGATGGTCTTTCAAAAATGGAAGAGGAGTTAATTAAAACTGAAACTAGACTAGATGAAAT
>VTLG01003585.1_pt1 | contig 24544 bp, 30 predicted proteins | sample 4694571 | NCBI WGS metagenome assembly VTLG01 (sample SAMN12604809, study PRJNA352737) | marine metagenome | biome: ENVO:00000447; feature: ENVO:00000209|ENVO:00000569|ENVO:01000036; material: ENVO:00002151; isolation source: viral sequences binned using virsorter ...
TACCAAGAACTTACCAAATATAGGTGCTAGGACGATTAACTCGTTCAAGTCAAAACTTATCGGTGGTGGTGCAAGGCCTAATCTATTTGAGGTTGTACTTCAATTTCCTGATGGTGTAGGCATAGATCCAGATGCACCCGAAGATGCAAGGTTTATGGTTAAGGCTGCAAACCTTCCTGCATCGAACATCAACGTTATTGATGTTCCCTTTAGAGGAAGAAACCTCAAGATTGCTGGTGACCGCACATTTGATGTGTGGACAATCACTGTCATAAACGACACCACATTCAATCTCAGAAATGCTTTTGAGTTGTGGATGAATGGAATCAACAAACATGATAATGCTACGGGAGAAACAACTCCTTCAGATTATCAGACTGATGCTATGGTTTATCAGTTGGGAAGATCAACTGTTCAAACAACAGCAGGTCAGGGTGGTTCTATCCAAGGTCAGGATGACAAGTTACCAGTATTAAAGTCTTATAAATTCCACGGAATATTCCCAACAAACGTTAGTGCCATTGAGTTATCATACGATCAACCCGACACAATAGAAGAGTTCACTGTTGACCTACAGGTTCAGTGGTGGGATGCTTTCAAGGGTAACGAAGATAATTCTATGTTTGGTTCATCTACTAGCGCTTAATTATTAACATATAAATAACTGGGAACAGCCCAGTATGAAGTGAGTTAATGGCTAAATTATTTGGTTTTAAGATACAGAAAGATGACGATCAAAAAAAGAATGTCGTCTCACCTGTACCTCAGTCTAACGAGGATTCATCGGACTATTATGTTTCGAGTGGATTCTATGGGCAGTACGTAGACATTGATGGTGTATTTAAGTCCGAGTACGAGTTAATAAAAAGATATCGTGAAATGGCACTTCATCCAGAAGTGGACAGTGCCATCGAAGATATTATAAACGAAGCAATAGTTTCGGATCAGAATGATTCTCCAGTCGAAATCGATTTGGAGAATCTTCCAGCATCTGAGAAACTTAAAGAGCTCATTAGAGAAGAGTTTAAAGCAGTAAAGGAAGTTCTGGACTTTGATAAAAAGTGCCATGAAATTCTTAGAAACTGGTACATTGATGGAAGAATTTATTACCACAAGGTAATTGATGTCAAAAAACCAGAAGAAGGAATTAAAGAAGTAAGATATATTGATCCACTTAAGATAAAATTAGTAAGAAAACTTAAGACAGACCCTACATTAAAAGGTGCTATCAAAGCAGTTAATCAAGGGCAGGATCCACAAAATATAGAAAACCCTGAGATAGAAGAGTTCTATCAGTACGATCCCAATTCACAACAGGGTAAAAATAACTTAGGTGCCATAGGTAGTACACCTTTTGCACATAAGAATAAACCAGTTAAGATTGCTCCAGATGCAATAACATTCTGTCACTCTGGATTGGTAGATAGAAACAAGCAAACTATTCTTTCTTATCTTCACAAGTCCATTAAGGCACTCAATCAACTTAGAATGATTGAGGACTCTCTTGTTATCTACAGGTTGAGTCGTGCGCCTGAAAGAAGGATCTTCTATATTGATGTAGGTAATCTACCTAAGATGAAGGCGGAACAGTACCTTAAAGAGGTAATGAACCGTTATAGAAACAAGTTGGTATATGATGCATCAACAGGTGAAATCAGAGATGACAGAAAGCATATGAGTATGCTTGAAGATTTCTGGTTACCAAGAAGAGAGGGCGGCCGTGGTACAGAAATTACAACACTTCCTGGCGGACAGAATCTTGGGGAGTTATCTGATATTGAATATTTCCAGAAGAAACTTTACAGAGCTCTCGGAGTCCCAGAGTCACGTATTGCTGGATCTGGAGAAGGATTTAATCTTGGAAGATCTTCAGAAATCCTAAGAGACGAAATTAAATTTACTAAGTTCGTTGGTAGGATGAGGAAGAGATTTGCAACTGTCTTCCTTGACATGTTGAAGACTCAATTGATTCTTAAGAACATTGTCACGCCAGAAGACTGGGAAGTCCTTTCTGACCACATCCAATTTGATTTCGTATACGATAATCATTTCTCAGAATTAAAAGAGGTAGAACTCATTAATGAGAGACTTGGTGTTGTTGCTGGAGTTGATCCTTATGTTGGTAAGTACTACTCACTTGAATGGGTGAGACGTAATGTTCTTAAACAGAAGGATGAGGAGATCATTGAGATCGACAAACAGATGGCACAAGAAATTGAGGACGGTAAGATTGCTGACCCAATGGAAGTGCAACAACTGGAAATGGGTGTTCATCCAGAGCAAATGCCTGGTGGAGCAATGAACCCAATGCCAGAAGAAATGCCTGCTGAAGAGCAGCAAGCACCTCCTCCACAGATGCCCAAAGGTGGAGAGATATAAATACCTTTAGTCTAATTCTATATTAACCCTTATGGATAATGATTTAATTGATATGATAGCGTCTGATGATGGATCAGCTACCGATATTCATGACAAACTTAAAGATCTTCTTTATGCAAAGTCAGCTGAGAATATTGATACCATCAAACCAGCCGTAACTGCTTCGATGTTCGGTGGGCCTAACCCATATCTCGATACACCAGAGACAGAAACTGAAGTTGAACCTACTGATGAAGTAGAACCAGTTGCATCAGATGAAGCACCTGGCACACCTAGTTCCGTTGAGGAACCTGATGTTGAACCTACTGCTGAAGTAGAAACTCCTGATAATGAGGTAGAAGAAGAAAAACCTGAGGCTTAAAAAATGTTACTCATTAGAGAAGAAATCGAAACCGCTAAGGTTCTTGTCGAAAAGACTGAAGACGGCAAGAAGTCCATGTATATTGAAGGTACTTTCTTACAAGGAAACCTCAAGAACAGGAATGGTCGTTTCTATCCTACAGAAGTTCTTGCAAAAGAAGTTGATAGGTACAATGAGAATTTTGTTTCCAAAGGAAGAGCCCTTGGTGAACTTGGCCATCCAGAAGGCCCTACAGTAAATCTGGATAGAGTATCACATAAAATTACTGACCTTCATGCCGAAGGAAATAATTTTATTGGTAAAGCAAAGCTTTTAGATACCCCAATGGGTGTTATCGCTAAGAGTCTACTAGACGAAGGCGTACAACTCGGAGTATCTTCTAGAGGCATGGGTAGTCTAAGAGATACCAACGAAGGATACAAAGTAGTTGGTGAAGACTTCATGCTTGCAACTGCAGCTGACATAGTTGCAGACCCTTCTGCCCCTGACGCTTTTGTCAATGGCATTATGGAGGGAGTTGATTGGGTCTGGGAATCTGGACTACTTAAGGCAAGAGAAAGACAACTGAAAGTTGTAGAAGAAACTTCTGCACCAGTTGCTGTTAAAGAGCCTGAGCAAGTAGTTGAAGAGGCCATTGAAGAAACCCAAGAAACTATAAATAAATTTGTTAGTCAAGGTCAGCTTGATGAGAAGAAGTTGGAAATCTTCCAAAACTTCCTATCAAATCTTTGATTTAATAAATAAACATAGATTAACGATATCTAATCACGTTTTAACGCGGAGAGTTCAAAATGTCTCGTGGAGATTTACAAGAAATGGAAGTAGGCACAAAGCAATCCAACACTGCTGTTAACGCTGGCGCTGGTAAAGGGGATCCAATGCCCTCTACACCTAGCGACTATGTTAAAAGTTCTCAAGCAGTAGAAGATCTGGGAGGACCTACCCCTCAGAACTCAAAGCCTGATGACGAGTCCAATGCGCTTAAGACTCCTACAAAGACTATTAAGCAAGTTGCGGATGTAGTTACCAACCGTCCTGGCAAAGGTGGAGGAAACCCTGGCATGCCTACAATCAACAAAGGTAAGGTTTCTTACGAAGAAACTGAAACCGTCGAAGACGAAAAGGTGGAAGCCATCGTTGAAGACGAAACAGTAACTAAGGAAGACGAAACCAAGGTTGACCTTAATTCAGCTATCGAAGAAGATGTTAACGCACTTCTTTCTGGAGAAGACCTCTCTGAGGAATTTAAGGAAAAGGCTAAGGTTATCTTCGAGGCATCTATTAATGCTAAGATTACTGATATCGAAAATCAACTGAACGAAGAATACGCTGCTAAACTCAACGAAGAAGTTGAGACTATCAAAGTATCTCTTACAGAGAGAACCGATGCGTATCTCGAATATGTCGCAGAAGAGTGGCTAGAAGAAAATCAGCTAGCAGTCGAGAGAGGCATTAAAGCCGAAATGACTGAATCATTCTTAGACGGCATGAAAAAGCTTTTTGAAGATCATTATGTATCATTACCTGAAGATAAATATGATGTTCTAGAGAATATGGTAGACAAGCTTGATGAAATGGAGACAAAGCTCAACGAGCAGATAGAAAAGAACGTTGACCTTCGCCAAATGCTTGGCAAGTCAACTGCTCAGACTGTCTTTAACACTGTTGCAGAAGGTCTTGCAGTATCTCAGAAAGAGAAACTACAAAGTCTTGCAGAGGGTGTTGAGTTTGAAAGTGAAGAATCCTATCGTGGAAAACTAGAAACTCTTAAGGAGTCGTACTTCAAAGGAGGCAAGACTAGTTCTCCAGCGAGCGCACCACAAGAACTGAAGGAAGAATCAGAGCACGTTGAGCCAGCTACTGGATCAATGGCTACTTATCTGGAAGCACTTGGTCGTGTGAATAGGAAGTGATCAATTTTTAGTTAAACAAACCCTTACAAAACGATGCAACAAAACATCAACTATCAGGCGCTTACTGAAAAGTGGGCACCGCTCCTCGATTACGAAGGAGTCGATCAAATCAAGGATCAGCATAGACGTAATGTTACTGCTGTACTTCTTGAGAACCAAGAACAAATGCTCCGTGAGGAAAATTCTTTCCAGAGCTTAACGGAAGCATCACCAACTAACTCCGCTGGAACAGGTGGATTTAGTGGATCATCTGCAGAAGCTGGCCCTGTTGCTGGTTTCGACCCAGTATTGATCAGCCTTATCCGTCGTGCAATGCCTAACTTGGTCGCTTATGACCTTGCAGGTGTTCAGCCAATGAGCGGACCTACAGGTTTGATCTTCGCAATGCGTTCTCGCTACACGAATCAGAGTGGAACTGAAGCTCTATTCGATGAGCCAGATTCAGCATTCTCTGGACAGAACAGCGCAGAGAACCTCACTGGAGGTTGGTCTGACGGTAACGCTGGTTTCGGTACTACTTCACAGTCTGGTACTAACCCTGCTGTTCTTAACCCAGTCGGTTCTGCAACAACTTCTGCCTACGACGTAGGACAAGGTATGCAGACAGGATCCGCTGAAGCTCTAGGAGACGGCGCATCCAACCATTTCCAAGAAATGGCATTCAGCATCGAGAAAGTTACTGTGACTGCGAAGTCCAGAGCACTCAAAGCTGAGTACAGTTTAGAATTGGCTCAAGACTTGAAAGCCATCCACGGACTAAACGCCGAGTCTGAACTCGCAAACATTCTCTCAACAGAGATTCTTGCTGAGATCAACCGTGAAGTTATCCGTACTATCTACAAGTCTGCTGAGCAAGGTGCAACAATCAACACTTCAACTGCTGGAGTCTTCGACTTAGACACAGACAGTAATGGTCGTTGGTCTGTTGAGAAATTCAAGGGACTTCTCTTCCAGATTGAAAGAGATGCCAACCAGATCGCACAAAGAACTCGTCGTGGAAAGGGCAACGTTGTCCTCTGCTCCGCAGACGTTGCTTCCGCTCTAACAATGGCTGGAATCCTTGACTATACTCCTGCATTGAACGCTAACCTTAACGTTGATGACACTGGCAACACATTTGCTGGAACATTGGCTGGTAAGTACAAAGTTTACATCGATCCATTCGCTGCAAACAATGACGCTAATCAGTACTACGTTGTTGGTTACAAAGGATCTAATCCTTACGATGCTGGACTGTTCTACTGCCCATACGTTCCTCTACAGATGGTTCGTGCTGTTGGTCAGGACACCTTCCAACCAAAAATTGGCTTTAAGACTCGTTATGGAATCGTTGCTAACCCATTCGCTGAGGGTAACGTTTCTAACCAAGGTCTTGGACGCCTATTCGCTAACTCAAACCGCTACTATCGTCGCGTTAAAGTTACAAACCTCATGTAATTCATATTACATATCGAATGAAGGGGGTCGCAAGACTCCCTTTTTTATTGGAGAAGAAATGGAATTAAAAAAACCACTGATGCATGTTAGATTGCATCAACTTAAGTTCTTCTGGTGGGATCCCAGAATAGATCCAAGAGAACCAGAATATTGGGGCCCCGATGGGGGCTCTTTTTTAATGCCTATATAATATGCATGATCTTGTAATTATGAATAAGTGGTTAACGATAAGTTTAGGGACGGTATTAGGTCTTAGTCATATTGGTATGATTGGGATGATCTCTAGACAAAGTAAGTTCCCTGTAGTAAATGTACCTGTTGGTCAGTACACTTCCTATGAAATAAAGGCAGGTAAAGACGGATATTGGATCAACTATCGTTCCCATGATCCTAAGATGTCCCGTGTGGAAAGGGATATAAAGAAGAAAGGTGGCTTTCTGGGATTGGGTAACAACACCATTGTGGAAAGAAAATCATATCCAGCAGCGAGTGTTGGGACTGCGGCTCTTCAAGCTACCACAGGAACAGGTAAATCAGAAGAATGTATTGAAGCAATCGGAGCAGGAAAAGGAACAGGGAAGATGGTCGGTGCTAGTGTTGGTACTGCTGTGGCCCCTTCTCTCACTGGGATTCCTTTCGTTGGTTGGGTACTTGCTGGCGCTGCTACAATGATGGGTATGGATGCTGGATCAGACATTGGTGGCACAATGGTTGAGAGTATTAATCCCGAATGTGATCCTCCAGAGTTACAAGATAAATAAAAGGAAAAGCCCATGGCATCGAAGACTTCTGCTTGGTCTAGACAACTGAAGAATAGGAACTTCTTATCCCCTGCAGGATTTAAGTTCACTTTGGCAAAAGCACCAAAGGTAGATTTCTTTTCTCAATCAGTTAGTATTCCTAACATCAATCTAGGAGTGTCTATTCAGACAACTTACTTGAAAGATGTTCCTGTGCCTGGAGATAAAATTAATTATGGTGATCTTGATATAGAGTTCTTTATTGATGAAAATTTAGAGAACTATCTGCAGATAGAAAGATGGATGAGATCTCTTGGATTTCCAGAATCTTTGGCAGAATCTATACCCATAAACCAACAAAATGATGAAGATCTCATCATGGGCGATACGTCAGATGGTACACTTATAGTGTATAATAGTAGTTTCAATGCAGTTGCTAAGGTAAGTTTTAAGGATCTATTTCCTGCATCTCTTACTCCAGTTCCATTTACAGCTGATGCAACTGATATAAATTATATTATGGCGACTGCCTCTTTCAAATATACTATTTTTAATGTGGAGAGTTTAGTAGGAGATGAATCTTGAATTTATACAAGAACTTTGGGAAAAAGATTCTGTAATTGATAATGATCTATTACATTCTGAATCGACAAAAGTACCATCTTTACATGCGAAGTATTATAAGATCTACAATAATATCTTAACGCTTAAGAGGGCTCAGGAAACCAAGTACAAAGTTTTAAAAAAAGAGAAGTGGCAATATTACTCAGGTAAAGCATCACCAGAAGTATATGCAGCAAAACCTTTCGATCATAAAGTTCTAAAGGCTGACCTAGGAATATACTTTGATGGAGATGAAGATCTCATCAAGTGTGCTGCAAAGATAGATTACTATCAGATAATGTTAGATTATCTTGAGAGTATTCTAAAAGTTATATTAAATCGAACGTACCAAATAAAGAATGCCATCGAATGGCAGAGATTTACTAGGGGTTATGACTGATCTTACTATTGCTAAGAAGAATGAAGTCTATCTTACGGTAGATGCACCACCTCATGTCCAACAGGAACTATCTGATTTCTTTACATTTGATGTTCCAGGCGCCAAGTTTATGCCTCAGTATAGGAATAGACATTGGGATGGTAAAATTCGTTTATTTTCAACTGCCACAGGTGAGGTTTATGTCGGACTGTTAGATAAAATAGTAGATTGGGCAAAGAAGTCAGAGTATAGTGTCAAATTTTTGAATAGTGAATACTATGGATTGCCCTTTGAACAGAATGAAGAGATATCATTGGAGGGTGTAAAGGATTATATGTTGGCAATCACTAGTATTAAACCTAGAGATTATCAAATACAAGGTGTATATGATGCACTGAAGTATAATAGAAGATTAATTATATCTCCCACAGGGTCAGGCAAATCCCTAATGATATATGCTGTAACAAGATATCATGTGGGTAGAAAGAGACGAATCCTATTGGTCGTCCCTACTACCTCTCTTGTAGAACAGATGTATAAGGATTTTATAGAGTATGGTTGGGATGTCGAAAAATACTGTCATCGTGTTTATGCAGGTAGAAAAAGAACTACTCCTCAGAGAGTAACCATATCAACATGGCAATCCATTTATAAGATGGATAAGAAGTGGTTTAGTCAATTTGATGTTATAATAGGAGATGAGGCACATCAATTTAAATCCAAATCATTAATAGGAATTATGTCCAAACTTAGAGATACTAAGTATAGATATGGATTCACTGGAACTCTAAGTGGAGCACAGACTCACAAGTGGGTTTTGGAAGGATTGTTTGGGCCATCATATAAAGTAACTCAAACTAAGGATCTTATTGATAAAGGGCATTTATCTAAGTTGGATATTAGAATCATTGTATTGAAACATGAACCCATACAATTTGAGACTTATCAAGAAGAAATAAATTATATCATATCTCATGAGAAAAGGAATAATTTTATAAAAAATTTAGCATTATCTCTTAAGGGCAATACATTAATATTGTTTAGTAGAGTAGAAGCTCATGGTGAAATCTTATATGAATCTATAAATAGTTCTGTAACTGATGATCGTAAAGTCTTTTTTGTCCACGGTGGCGTAGAGGCTGATGAACGAGAATCTATTCGTGAAATTACTGAGGAGGAATCAAATGCAATCATTGTTGCGTCCTATGGGACTTTTAGCACTGGCATTAATATTAAGCGGTTGCATAACATCATCTTCGCAAGCCCCTCAAAGTCCAGAATACGAAACCTTCAGTCAATAGGTAGAGTACTTAGAAAGGGCAAGGGAAAAGTAAAGTCTCTGTTATATGATATAGCAGATGATATTAAATATGATTCTCAAAGGAATTATACTCTAAATCATTTACTCGAAAGAGTTAAAATCTATAACGAAGAGGATTTTAATTATGAATTGTCACAGGTTAAGTTAAAATAATGGAAGAAGAATTCTACGGATCAATTAAATTAGTATCTGGCGAAGAGATCTTCGGAGAGGTTATGCCTTCTGAAGAAAATGGTCGCACGGTTTTAATTATTAGTGACCCTGTAGAAATTGAGACAGTTCATATGAACGGACAACATGAAGGATTAAGAATGATGCCTTGGTTAAGGAGCAATCCTACTGAAGGTATTATGGTTATTCCTATGGATAAAGTTATTACTGTAGTAGAAGCTAAAGAAGATTCTGAAGTAGTTTCTTATTATCAAAAATTTATTTTCTCTAATCTTAACGGCGGATCTTCTGAGAAAATTAAAGTAACTAAGAAGATGGGATATGTAATTTCTGTTAATCAGGCTCGAGAATACTTAGAAGGGATTTATAAACAAGATTCAAATAAAGCTCCTGAGTAAATTCCCTTGAACCCTGGCAGAGTTATTGTACACAGATTTTAGTACCTTGTCAAGCGATTGATTTTGTGGTACACTATGAACAACTAAAGAGGTAATATGTAAAATGCCCGCAAAAGGAACACGCACCAGAAAACGATCTGAGCATTACGTTAATAACAAAGAGTTCTTATACGCTATCGTACAGTATAAGGCAGATGTAAAGGCTGCTGAAGAGAATGGTGATCCTAAGCCTAGAATCACTAATTATCTTGGTGAGTGTTTTGTTAAGATTGCAACACATTTATCATACAAACCTAACTTTGTCAATTATATGTTTAGGGAGGACATGATATCGGATGGGATTGAAAACTGCGTTCAATACATACATAACTTCAATCCAGAAAAATCTACAAACCCTTTTGCTTACTTCACCCAGATTATACACTACGCATTTCTTCGGAGGATCCAGAAAGAGAAGAAACAAATGGAGATCCGTGAGAAAATCATTGAGAAGTCGGGGTATGATGAGGTTATGCATGTGGACGACGATTATGGTTCTTCTAGTGATTACAATTCAATAAAAGAAGCAGTTCAAACTAAAATGAATCAGTGATATGAGAACCCAACGTAAAGAAAACTATTACTACGTTTTCTGGACAGTGGCAATGATTGCATTTATAGTGCCACAAGTCTTTACGGCTTATGCATACATGAATATCAAATCTCTTCTTGAAAAACCTATTCAGGTTGAATATGTAGAATGAAAATCACTCAAAAAATTATTGACGATCTCACTGAGGCCCTTGCCCATACCAAGAAAGATGGTACTGAGAACTGGAAGGATGGTGATGAGATAGATGTATGCCTTGCTGGTACATTTGCAGCAGATAAATTCATTACTCTTATAAACAGATCCAAAGATAAGAAATGAAGATTGCTATTATAACTGACACTCACTTCGGAGGTAGAAGGGGTAGTAAGGTTTTCCATAACTTCTTCCAGAAGTTTTATGATGATATCTTTTTTCCTGAGTTGGAGAAGAGAGGGATAAAGTATTGCATACATATGGGAGATGCTTTTGATAATAGGAAGAATATAGATTTCTGGTCACTTGACTGGGCAAAGGAACATGTATATGATAAGTTCAAAAATCTGGGCGTGAAAGTCTGGCAACTTGTAGGTAACCACGATGTTTATTATAAGAATACCAATCAGATTAACTCTATTGAGTCTCTTTTATCTAGCTACGATAATCTTATCCCTATATCTAAGCCTGGAGAATATGATATTAACGGATTCAAAGCCTTCATGCTCCCTTGGATCTGCGATGACAATTTTGAAGAAACTCAATCTGCTATTGCATCCACGAAATCTAAAACTGCTTTTGGTCACTTAGAACTGAGAGGATTTCAACTATATCCTGGCTGTGTACAAGAACGAGGTATTGATAAAGGTATAATATCAAAGTTTGATACTGTATTCTCAGGACACTATCACACTAGAAGTAATGATGGACAGACATTTTACCTAGGCAATCCATATCAGATGTACTGGAATGACTGTGGTGATAAGAGAGGATTTAATATTCTTGATACAGAAACAGGAGAGATTGAGTTTATAGAGAATCCTTATACTATGTTTGAGAAGGTATATTATGAGGATACACCTTCTGCTACATTCAAAGCACATCTATACAAGGATAAGATAGTAAAATTATTTGTAAAGAAAAGAACAAGTCAGTTGGAGTATGATAAGTTCCTTGACAAACTCGTAAAGGCTGGTATTATAGATTTGAAGGTTGTTGAGAATACTGAGATCAATGATCTAGAAGTCGATCTTGACGGAGAAAGTGTAGAAGATACGTTAACCCTTCTTAATAAATACATAGAAGAATCAGATTTTGAATTGAAAAAAGATAGAGTTAAAAAACTTCTTAGAGAAGTATACTTAGAAGCTTGTGAGGTTGAGTAATGTACATCTTATCTCTCGCTGGAAAGGAGGGTGAAGGTGCCTATGCTGTCACTAATGATGATGGACAAAAAGCTCTTTATCTCTTTCAGCAGGAAGATGATGCAACCAGATATGCAGGACTTCTAGAAGCCAATGAATCTACTACCTTGACAGTCGTGGAGATAGATGATACACTGGCTGTTGAAACTTGCCAACGACACAAATACAAGTATGTCATCATTACTCCAGACGATATTGTGATACCGCCAAAAGATTATGATAACATTCAAGACGATTCGGTGGCGTAACTTTCTTTCTACTGGCAATCAATTTATTATTGTTAGTTTCCAAAAGTCTCCTACAAATTTAATAGTTGGTGCGAATGGTGCTGGTAAATCTACTATTCTTGACGCTCTTACTTTTGTTTTATATAACAAGCCTTTTCGTAAGATCAAGAAGACGCAGTTAGTTAATACGGTTAACGATAAAGAGTGCGAAGTAAAAATAGAATTTGAGGCAAACGGTAAAATCTATACCATTGTTCGAGGTATGAAACCTACCTTGTTCGAGATCTATATTGATGGTAAGAAACAAGATCAGTTTGCGAACGCCAATGATCAACAGGCGCACCTAGAAGACAGTATATTAAGGTTAAACTATAAATCCTTTACTCAGACAACTATATTGGGTTCGGCAACGTTTGTACCCTTTATGCAGTTGAACAATACTCATCGTAGAGAGATTGTAGAGGATGTATTAGATATTAAAATCTTCTCAGGTATGGCGAAAATACTTAGAGAGAAGATTAGTAAATCAAATACAGAGATTAAGGAACTCACTATCAAGAAACAATTGATAGAAGAGAAAATTGATATGCAGAAGAACTTCATTGCTGATCTTGATAAGAGTGGCAAGAAGAGGATTAAGGATATGAAGGATAAGATATCTACATTGTTAGATGATTCTTCTTCTTTGATGGGTGACAATGTTAAGTATGAAAACCTAATTAGAACTAAGCATCAACCAGAGTTAGAAACTATCTCTAATGCTACATCTTCATTACGGAAGATGAACACAATTAAGGGTAAACTGGAACAGAAGATTAAGATTATAACGAAAGAACACCAGTTCTTTAAGGATAATGTATCATGCCCTACTTGTGAGCAGAATATAGAGGAAGACTTTAGGCTAAATAAAATCGGAATTATCGAAGGGAAGGTAAAGGAGATTGACTCCGCTTACAAAGATCTTCAAAAGTCTATAGACGCAGAAACGAAAAAGGAGGCCAGGTTTATAGATGTTTCCAAGCAGATTACTGAATTAACGAATGACATCTCAACAAACAATTTTAAAATTTCTGAGTACCAACGTCAAATCAACGATTATGAACAAGAAGTTCAAGACATTACCGAACAAATTGCGAACCGAAATACTGAAAGAGCTCAACTTAAAAACTTAAACAATGATTTAGTATCTGTAGAAAAGACTAAGGCCGATCACACTGAAGACATCGATTATCTAGAGTTTGCTAACTCTATGATGAAGGATAGTGGTGTCAAGGCAAAGATTATAAGAAGGTATTTGCCTATAATGAATCAGAAGATAAATCACTATCTTCAGATGATGGATTTTTATATTAATTTTACCTTTGATGAACAGTTCAACGAGAAGATCAAGTCTCCTATCCACGAGAAGTTCAGCTACGAGTCCTTCTCTGAAGGTGAAAAAATGCGAATTGATCTTGCTATTCTGTTTACTTGGAGAGATATTGCTAAGTTAAAGAACTCTTCTAGTACAAATATATTGATCCTTGACGAGATCTTTGATAGTTCTTTGGATAGTAATGGTACAGAGGAGTTTACTAAGATTATTAAATATGTTATAAAGGACGCTTATGTCTTTATGATATCCCACAAGGTTGATGAATTGACTGATAGATTGGATAATTTGATTACGTTTGAGAAGATGAATGGATTTTCTAAGGTTAGATATTCCCAGTAGACAGTTGAAGTACTGTCACACTATTGGTTGAAAGCGCCTCAATATGTACTATTATATGTACATACACAAGGAATTAGATGCTTACACAGGTTAATTACGAAGTCAAAGGTCAACTTGCAAAACTACTTGCAACAGAAGATCTTATTATAGAGAACCGTAAAGTACCTACGGCAGCGTTTGATGTGGAAAGGAGGGTATTGACCCTACCAATGTGGGAGAAGGCTTCTGGAACCGTCTATGACCTTCTAGTGGGTCATGAGGTTGGACATGCCCTATACACTCCATCAGATAACTGGCAGTTGGATCATCCTGAGATTCCGATGTCCTTTGTTAATGTTTTTGAGGATGTTAGAATTGAAAAGTCGATGAAACAGAAATATCCAGGCTTAGGTAAGACTTTCTATACTGGATACTCACAACTTGCTGAACAAGATTTCTTTGAGATTGATGATAAGGATCAAGAGGAGATCAATTTAGTTGATAGAATTAATCTTTATTATAAGATTGGTAACTTTGTTAACATTGAGTTTGAAGATGATGAAAAGATATTTGTAGAGAAGGCAATAAAGACTCAGACTTTCAAAGAAGTTTTAGAACTATCAAAAGAGTTATTTGATTTCTTACAAGGTAAGATGGATGATCTTCAGAAGACTCAGGTTCCTATTGGTGGTGGCGATAAAGGTGGAGATCTTGATATACCATTTGATTCTACTGATGAGACTTCTGATCAGGAAATGGATGGTGATATTGATCACGGTTTTCCCACGGATGATTATGAGAATGAGGGATTAGATTATGATACACAGAAGAGAGGTGGTGGTGTACATAATGATTTGGAGGCTGAGACTGATAAAGCACTTCAAGATAATCTAGAGAAACTTAATGACAATAACAATAAGGATAGGGGTTCTTACTATGATCCTGAGTATGTTTCATTACCTGATTTAAATATGGACACACTAGTTGTTCAGAACGTAAAGGTTCATGATTATCTCAATGATTGGTGGAAAGAGTGTCAGGATAATTTTAATAATCACTCTTCAACAAAGAGAGATATATTTGAACCTGTAGATAATGACTACAGACTATTCAGAAGAACTGCACAGAAAGAAGTTAACTATCTTGTAAAAGAGTTTGAGTGTCGTAAATCAGCGGATGCTTATGCTCGTGCTACTGTTGCTAAGACTGGTGTTATAGATTGTAATAAACTTCATACCTATAAGTATAACGAAGATCTATTCAGAAAGATTACTACTATACCTGATGGTAAGAATCATGGATTGATATTTGTTCTTGATTGGTCTGGATCCATGTCACATGTTTTAAAGGACACCGTAAAGCAACTGTTCAATTTGATATGGTTCTGCAAGAAAGTTCAGATTCCTTTTAAGGTTTATGCTTTCACTAATGAGTGGAATCATGATACTGAGTATTACTGGGATTATGATCAGGATGGGCCTCCAGTTAAGAGAACTCCTTTACCTGTTCATCATGAACAATCTGATGGATGTATAATAGTCGATAGTCAATTTTCAATGGTAGAGTTTCTTTCTAGTGATTGTAAGAAAGGAGATTTGGAAAATCAAATGATTAATCTTTGGAGACTCACTGCTTCATTGACTCACAATAGAAGATGTAGTTGGGATTGTAATGTTTACTATCAATATCCTCGTAAATTATCCCTATCAGGAACACCACTTAATGAGGCATTAGTTTCATTGAATCAAATCATTCCAATGTTCCAGAAGAAATTTAATGTTCAGAAGATACAGTGTATTACTTTGACAGATGGTGAAGCACATCCTTTGAAATTTAGTAAGTGGATACCTGCTCGTTATCCTGATGGTGAATCTTACTTAGGTCAGAGATCAACTATGAATGGTTATTCTTATATTCGGGATAAGTCAAATGGAAAGACTTATTTTTGTAAGTCAGAATACCATGAATTGACTGGTGCTTTATTGAATCAACTTAGAGGAAGATTCCCTAATGTTAATTTTATTGGTATAAGAGTAATGGAGAATAGAGATGCTTCTAATTTTATTCGTAAGTATCTTGACTGGGACTTTGAAAAGGTTCAGAATATTCAATCTGGTTGGAAGAAAAATAAATCTTTATGTTTGACTGATGTTGGTTATCATGCTTACTTTGGATTGTCATCAAGTAATCTTAATAACGATGCTGAGTTTGAAGTCCAGAACGATGCTACTAAAGCACAGATCAAATCAGCCTTCACTAAGTCTCTTAAAAATAAGAAGATGAATAAGAAAGTACTAGGAGAGTTTATGTCATACATTGCATAGACAGTTGGATAAGTGGCACACACCCCCTTACATAGGGGGTTTTTTATTGATATAATGTATACATACAAATGAATAAACCATGCCTTTTGAAGCTAAAGTGAACCCCGAATCCCTCCTTGATTCTCTAAGAGATCTATATGGAGATAAAATCACATCTGCCCATGTGAAAGCCTACTGTGCTCAGAACGATGTAGGTTATCAGACGGTCACAAAATATCTGAAGAACTTCAAGACTGGTGTTGGTAAGTGGAACCTAACTATTGCGGAGAGGCTTGAGAAGACTTACAAGTCACCTGCAGCCTTACCTCATGTAGAACAGAATTTAGTTCCACAAGTTGATCCTAATTTTGTAAAGTTTGGAAACTTCACTGACTTGAAGAAGATTATTCAGTCAAAGATTTTCTATCCAACTTTTATTACTGGACTGTCTGGCAACGGAAAGACATTCGGTGTGGAACAAGCCTGCGCTCAGTTGAATCGTGAAGTTGTTCGTGTAAACATAACTATTGAAACAGATGAAGATGATCTTATTGGCGGTTTCCGTCTTGTTGATGGCGCCACAGTCTGGCATAATGGCCCAGTCATTGAAGCCCTCGAACGAGGTGCTATCTTGCTCCTTGACGAAATCGACCTTGCCAGCAACAAGATTCTCTGCCTTCAGAGCATCCTTGAGGGAACTGGAGTTTTTCTTAAAAAGATTGGAAAGTACGTTAAGCCAACCAGAGGATTTAACGTCATCGCAACCGCAAATACTAAAGGTAAAGGTTCAGACGACGGAAGATTTATTGGAACTAACGTGCTTAATGAAGCCTTCCTTGAAAGATTCCCAGTCACCTTTGAACAGTCCTACCCCAATCCAAAAACAGAAGAAAAAATCTTAAGTCTTTTGTGTGATGATAAAGATTTCTGTAAGAGATTGGTTGACTGGGGTGATATAATAAGGAAGACATTCTATGATGGTGGAGTAGAAGAGGTTATTAGTACTCGCCGTTTAGTACACATAGTAAAAGCTTTCAAGATTTGGAAGAATAAAGAGAAAGCAATTGAAGTATGTGTTAATCGTTTTGATGATGAAACCAAACAGGCTTTCTTAGATCTCTACGATAAGGTCGATGCTGACGTTAACTTTGGAGGTGAAGATGGAGAATCTGTGGAAGAACTACAAATCCCTTCTGTTTGATACATTTCCTGATCTAGCCCATGATTCAACATGGGCAGATTGGGAGGCAAAAGGAACTCATTTGAAGGCAGAGATCTTCAAGAATAAACATTTCTTAAAGTCTCGTGCTGTGGATATATGGAGTGAAAAATCCAATATCTATAACAACATAATCTATCCTAAGACTGGAGAAAATCTTCCTTGTTTTGGTATGGATCTGATGGGTTTCTTTGAGAAGAAAGTAATCATCGTATTTGATTTTCAACATCCTACAGAGAATCTTTTGTTTGGTGTTGAAGGTCTGCCTAAAGGTAAAGGTGATTATAGATTCTTTGAACCAGGCAATCATTTCTCAGAGAACATTTACATTGCGTATTGTACTGCTGATGAAGTGGATGATCATTTACCTATGTTTGAGAAGTACTTGACGGCCTATCAAACTATGGTAGAATGTAAGAGTCCAACTGGTATGGATACAGAAGTATATAAAGACTTCGATGCTTACATGACTAAACTTGATCCAGTAGGAGGATATCTTTCTGGTAAGTTTGGTAAAGAAAAAGCAGAAAGTCTTGTAAACGATTTTTTATTCTGTTATGGTTAATGCATGGAGCCTATTGGGTTCTTTATTAAACGGAACACTTGATGAGGATTATCCGATTATGACAAAAGAAGGAGTAGATGGACATGGTGATGTCCGTGAGGTTAAGGAGAAGAGATTTGATGATGAGTCCAGCCAAGATTTTTGGAAAGAAGATGGTCACAGTGTAGTGGGTAATCCTATGCCTGCTCCACCTTCAAATGATACTATCACTTTTGGTAGTGACACTGTTATAGGTGCTGCACAACCTGTAGATTACGCTAGTTATTTTGGTGCTGGAGAGGATAGTCTAAGTTTCAGTAGTACCGAAGAGAGTGAACAGTGGGTAAAAGATCATGGTGGATATGAATGGACGCCTGGAAGTGCATGGCCACCTAATGTGGAACTTGCTGATGTTGATGATCAACGGTCACATCATTTTGGAACTCCAGAGGTCTTTGGAAATGATTACACAATGGAACAACTAGAGAATGATAAGAAGTATCAAGATGCAATGATGCCTGGAATTGAAGAAGAAAAACGTAAATGGATCTATGAGTCTCCCGATAATGGTAAGACAGTTTATAGATATGAACTTGGAACAGATCCTTTAAAGAGAGAGTTGGTTCCAGAAAAGGACTCCAATACTGGTGTAAGGAATGAAAGACCAGATGGTGATTTTTCTAGAGTCTTCTACAAATATAAAGAAGATGTAATGTTGGATGAGGCTAAGAATTATATTGCAACCACCTATGGTTCGCACTATACTAGCACTGATGGAATTCAAACATTGGATCTTATACAGGGTATTGGAGATGCTGAGGCATTTTGCCGATCCAATGCCATCAAATACCTTTCGAGGTTCGGCAAAAAGGAAGGCAAATCAAAAGTTGACATTTTGAAAGCAATCCATTATTGTACACTCTTATACCACTTTGCTGGTCTACATGATGAAAACTAAAACTCCTATGAAACTGTCTGATAGAACTATTAATTTACTGAAGAACTTTGCTTCTATTAATCAGTCTATTTTATTCAAACAAGGAAATCAACTGAGGACTATCTCAGTTATGAAGAATATCCTTGCAGAAGCCAACATTGATGAGGAAATCCCACAGGAGTTCGGTGTCTATGATCTTAGTCAGTTTTTAAATTCTCTTGGATTATTCCAAGAACCAGAACTTAATTTCACTGGCGAAAGTTTTGTGACAGTTAAGGAAGGTAAACAAAGATCGAAATATTTCTTTGCTGATCCTAGTGTAATTGTTTCTCCTCCAGAGAAAACTATTACTTTACCATCAGTAGATGTTGAGTTTACATTGAGAAGTGCCCAACTTGATAGACTTCTCAAGGCTGCAGGAGTTTATCATCTAACAGATCTATCTGTAGTTGGTGATGGCAAGGAGATTAAGATGGTAGTATCTGATCGTAAGAATGATACTTCTAACGATTTCTCTATTGTTGTTGGTGAGACTACAAAGACCTTTGGATTACATTTCAAGGTGGAGAATATTAAGATTGTGCCTGGCACATATGAGGTTAAGATATCTAAGAAGTTGTTATCAGAATTTAAATCATCCGAATATGATCTTACATACTACATAGCTCTAGAACCAGACGTTACATGGGAGGATTAAAATGAATTCATCAACACCAATGTTGGATCTACTTCTCATAGGTCTAGTGGTAGGTTGTGTAGTTATTGCTTACGAACGGAGATTCAATTAATGGAAAGGGTAACGAGAGAGGATTTTATCAGAGAGTATACTGAGTATACCGTCAGTAAAATGGATGATACCACTCTTCGACAAATCGCACAGATTAATTTGATGGCAAACATTAACCCAGAAAGTACCTATGCTGATTGGGAAGATGCTGTTGCACAAATGCCAACATATGGCAGTGCTGAGGAATTGTTAGAGTTAATTAAACCATTCATGATGCTGAGGAAACCACCAAATGCGGGATGAATTTATATGGGTTGAAAAATATAGACCCAAAACAATTGATGATTGTATACTCCCAGAAACTACTAAGAAGACTTTTACGGAGTTTCTAAAACAAGGTGAGATACCAAACCTATTATTGTCAGGCCCGCCAGGTATAGGTAAGACCACAGTTGCGAAAGCATTATGTGAAGAACTTGGTGTTGATTATTATGTTATCAATGGATCTGATGAAGGAAGGTTCCTAGATACTGTGCGAAATCAGGCGAAGAACTTTGCTTCGACTGTATCTCTTATGGATTCTGATAAGAAACATAAGGTTATAATTATAGATGAAGCAGACAACACTACCCACGATGTTCAACTCCTCCTCAGAGCCAATATCGAATCCTTCTACAAGAATTGTAGGTTTATCTTCACATGCAACTTCAAGAACAGAATCATTGAACCCCTCCATTCGAGATGTTCAGTCATCGAGTTTGGAATCTCAAGGAAAGATAAACCAACAATCGCAGGACAATTCTTCAAACGACTTGTATCCATCTTGGACAACGAGCGGGTTGAAACTGATAAGAAAGTCCTTGCCGAACTTATCAATAAGCACTTCCCAGACTGGAGAAGAGTCTTAAATGAATGTCAAAGACATTCAGTTGGTGGTAAGATTGATTCTTCTATTCTCGCTAGTTTTTCGGATGTAAATATACATGATCTCGTTAAAAATCTCAAAGAAAAGAAGTTTCCAGAAGTACGTAAATGGTGTGTCAATAATCTGGACAATGATCCTTCTGTACTTTTGCGTCGTATTTACGATGCTCTTTTTGTATCCCTTGAAGGCCCTAGCATTGCTGCTGCTGTTCTCATTATTGCTAAGTATCAGTATCAAATTGCCTTTGTGGCGGATCAGGAGATCAATCTCCTCGCTTGTCTCACGGAAATAATGGTGGAGTGTGAGTTCAAATGATATTGCCAGGAACTACTGTTGTTGTAACCGATGAGACTTCCATATACCGAGGGTATGTTGGATGTGTTCAGAGGATTAGTGGTGATCAGGTTGCTGTTCTGATGGACTCACATACTCCTTGGGATAAGATGATTACTTTTAGGATGAAAGATTTAGAAGAACAGACCACTGGGTTCCAATATTATCCACAAAAGAAAGGAAAATGAAAGTATCAAAACAAGTAGAAGATAGTATCAAAGATGCTATTGAAAATCTTCGTAATGCATTAGCATTTGCAGCAAGATCTGAAGAACCATATGTTGCTAAACATATTGCGGATAAGATTATGGATTTAGATACACTTATTCGTGTTAATGAATTAATCTCAAATCTAGAGAAACATGAAACAAGAACTGATTAGAATTTTAAAGAAGTATGCTTACCGTCATGGTAGGATTAAACTTTCCTCTGGTAAAGAGAGTGATCATTATGTGAATTGTAAACCAGTTATCCTTACAGGTAAAGGTTTGCAATTAGTATCTGAGATGATGCTAGAACAAATTGATACTCCATGTGTTGCAGGACTTACTCTTGGTGCCGATCCTTTGGTGTCAGGGGTTACTTTAGTTGGGAAGGGTGCAGGTTTAATAATTCGTAAGGAACCTAAAGGTCATGGAACTCAGTCTCAGGTAGAAGGGCCATTGCCACCGATGGGAACTTTTATAACTGTATTGGAAGATGTAACCACTACAGGGGAATCTGCCATGAAGGCTGTTGATGTTTTGAGGAATTTAGACTATAATGTAAATCGGGTTGTAACTATAGTGGATCGTCAAGATGGAGCTGTAGAATTTATGAAGTCTCAAGGTATTGAACTTCGCAGCCTTGTTAAGTTAGAGGAGTTGATCAGTGCCCAAGAGGAAGAAGAAGTACGCCCCGTTTAAACTGGACTGCTTTGGATTCTTAGGGATACTATTAATTATTAATGGTATAGGATCACTAATCTTTGTCTATTATGCAATTATGGAGTTAATGAAGTGAGTAAACTATCGAAGAAGCAACGTCATCAAGTTAAATCTCGATGGTATTATATTTTCTGGGGTACTGCAACCGTGACAGTATTCGCTGGCCAACTGTATGTGGGTAATGGTTTCCGTAGAATGGCTGAGAGTCTTGATGGAGTATTAGATGCTCCTATAATTATTGATTTTGGAATTCCTCGTACAGGCAGACCTCATCTTATGCCAGTACCAGATATGTGGGAAGAAGATGGTATGTGGCATCCTACTGATCCACCAAAGAGGATTTATTGATGTTACTATCCCCTGCTGATGCCAAGTATGCAGCAGATAAATTCATTGATTACTTCTCGAATACAGGAAGGATCGATGAATATTTGCGTACAGTTAAGTTGGATCGTATTGCGACTCAACCTATGGCATTGCCTGGATTTGGGCCTGAAGATGATCTCTTCACAGATTTTGATATGCATCCCGACGATATGGATATCAAGATCTATAATGCTGGAGACAAGGGTGGATTCAGTAATGAGTATTTCAATGAGAGATTAGAAGTAACTACTTCTCATGCTATTGAGAGTTCTATTCCTGGCAAATCATTGAAGTGGATAGTAAAAGAAGGTAATACAGATAAGACTATTGGGTTTGTAAGGTTCGGTTCTCCCACCATTAATTCCAAACCAAGGAATGATTGGTTGGGTGATGTACCAGAATTGGGTCGGTTTAACCGCCATGCTATCATGGGATTCATTATTGTTCCTACTCAACCGTTCGGTTTTAACTACCTTGGTGGTAAACTTTTAGCAATGTTATGTTGTTCCCATAAGGCTAGGGAAGATCTTAATAAGAAATATAATGCAGATATTTGTTTATTTGAGACTACCTCTTTGTATGGATCAACAAAACAAAATTCACAGTATGATGGATTAAGACCTTATATGAGATATAAGGGATTGACTGTTAGTAATTTTACTCCACTTCTTCATGATTCTATTTTTAGAGATTTGAATAAGTGGTTTACTGCCAGAAATAATGATAAGTGTTTGGTTAAAGATGATGCTTCTAGTAGAAAACTAAAGATACAAACTAAGATGATATCTGTTATCAAGAAATCTTTAGAAGATGAAACTAAATTGATGGATTTTAATGAGGCTATTGTAGCTGCAAAGAATCTAACAGAACAAAAACGTTTTTATATGTCCACCTATGGTTTCAAGAATTCTAGGGAAGTTATACTCGGAGAGCAAGATACTCTTGAGAAGGCTGAAAACTACGATAGATTCTCAGTTGATCAGATTATTTCTTGGTGGAGAAAGAAAGCTGCTCGTAGATTCGAGAGTCTCAAAGAAGATGGAAGACTCAGAACCAAGTTAGAGACTTGGAATACTAACCCAGATGAGATTGATATCATACGATGAAATATACTGTAGACATAGAGGCAGGTAATGCATTTGCAAAGTCCATACCTATTGCTAGTCATGGATTTGGTGGTGCATTTAGAGTACCATCTGGATATGAGAAACCTGTTTTAATATCTGGTGCTGATGGAGTAGGTACTAAACTTAATATCTGTCAGGTTGCTGGTGACTATACTACTATTGGTATAGATCTAGTAGCAATGTGTGTTAATGATGTGATCTGTAGTGGTGCTAAACCATTATACTTCTTAGATTATATTTCTACTCAGAAGATAGATCAAAATCTGGGTCAGATAATGGAGGGTATCATTAAGGGATGTGGGATAGCAGATATAGAATTAATTGGTGGAGAGACTGCTGAACATTTTAGACAGAAGAATTATGATCTTGCTGGTTTCTGTACTGGTATAGTAGAAGAAGGAGAGATATTAGATGGCAGAATGATTAAGAAGGGTGATAAGATTATAGGTTTTGCTAGCAGTGGATTGCATAGTAATGGTTATACTCTTATCAATGATATGTTATGGAGACAGAAGATTTATTATAGGGATTATCCAGAACTTCTTACTCCAACTACCATCTACTCTCCTATGATTCAGAGGTTATTGGATGAGGTTCCTATTTTAGGCATGGCACATATCACTGGTGGTGGTATTCCTGAGAATTTACCACGTTGTCTTCCTGATGGATTGACTGCACATGTTGATTATAATTCTTGGCCATTACCAAAGATCTTCAGTGACATTATGCTTGCAGGTGAAATTGTAGAGGAAGATATGAAAACCACTTTTAATTGTGGCATAGGGTTCTGTATTATAGTACCACCTGATGTTACCATAGATGCTGAAATAGAATCATGGGAAATCGGAGAAGTTCAATGAGACTAGGCATTATGTGTTCTGGTGAGGGAACTAACTTTGAGAACATAGTTCACTCATGTCCTGACCATGAGGTTGTATTGATGATATACAACAAGAAGAAATGTGGTGCAGAACAAAGAGCGAGAAGATTGGGAGTACCATGTATTCGTATAGCCAGTAAACAAGAAGATTTAATTATAAGAACATTTAAAGCTATGAGTGTAGACCTTATAGTCATGGCAGGATGGATGAGAGTTGTTTCTAAAGATTTTTGTAATGCATTTGCAGGACGTTGTATAAATATTCACCCTTCACTATTGCCTAAGTACAAGGGTTTACATGCCGTAGAACAGGCAATCAAAGCGGGTGAGGAAGTCACAGGATGTACTGTACATTGGGTGACAGAAGAACTAGATTCTGGTGGAATCATTAAACAACAAGAAGTTCCTATCCTGCCTGGGGATACTGTTGAGACTGTCACTAGAGCAATCCAACAGGCAGAACATCAACTCTTACCTTTGGTAATTAATGCATTATGAAACTTGAAGAATTGATTAAAGAGATCCCTAATTGGGAATCACAATACCTCAATGAGGCAAAAAATCTTACTGATAGAGAGAAAGAAATTCTTAAGGGTGATCCTATCAGGTCGCATGAGGGTATGTTGTATGGTAGAATGTATGCTGA
>VTLG01007868.1_pt1 | contig 24539 bp, 21 predicted proteins | sample 4694571 | NCBI WGS metagenome assembly VTLG01 (sample SAMN12604809, study PRJNA352737) | marine metagenome | biome: ENVO:00000447; feature: ENVO:00000209|ENVO:00000569|ENVO:01000036; material: ENVO:00002151; isolation source: viral sequences binned using virsorter ...
TATAGCAAATTTAAGTGCTAAGAGTCCTACAGAAAAAGCAGCTACTAAAGCTAAGACTAGGACATCAAGGAGAGCTACAGGTAAATCGAGGTTCAGGACTCCTGGTGCTGGTGGGCCAACTGGATTAAATATAGGTTAGACTATGTGTGATCCTACTGGGATAGCCATTGGTGTAGCTATAGGTGCAGCAACTGGAGCTGCCGGAGCTGCCATTACTGGGAATGATGTTGGTCAAGGAGCACTCATGGGTGGGATCATGGGTGGTGCTACTGGTGGATTTTTTCCAGGTAGTGTTGGTGTAGAACAAGTGTTCTCTTTTGCTCCTGGAGCAGCTGTACCCATAGGCACTACAATTTCTGCAAGTGGAGTAGCCACAGCTGCTGGCATAGGATTAGCAGGTTCAATTGGTAAAGGACTATTACTACCAGACCCTCCAGACTACTCAGGTTACACTCCTGTTTCTCAGTATGCTCAACAATATAATAGTCAACAAATAGAAACCACAGGTAGTGGTGGTAGACAGGCAACAGCTTCTTTAGCTGAGGCTATCCAAAGAAGTAGACAACGTAAACTATCTCAAGAAGACGTGGGTGATCTTAGTATTGACACGTCTGCTTTTGCATCCACAGGACTACAACTAGCATGACACCAGAAACTGCACTTAGTAAAAAATACAGTGACCTTGCTGTATTTAGACAGACATTCTTGGAGGAAGCTTGGGATGCAGCTGAGTTAACTTTACCTTTTATTCTTCCTAGAAATGCTACATACAATCAGACATTACCTACACCATATCAAGGGGTAGGAGCAAGAGGTATAAATAATTTAACAGCAAAATTATTATTGACTTTGTTCCCACCGAATTCTCCATTTTTTAAGTTTCAAATAGATGACTTCACGCTAGAAGAATTACAACAACAACGTGCTCCGGTAGAAGAAGGACTGAACTCTATGGAGAGAGCAGTCATGGATGAGATAGAAGGTAAGGCTATGCGTGTACCACTCAATGAGTGTATACGTCATCTTCTCATCACAGGTAATGCTTTACTTCATGCTGATAAGAACAATGCTATAAGAGTATTTCATTTAGACCAGTATGTAGTTAGACGCGATCCTCAAGGGGTTGTACTAGAGATAGTAGTCAAAGAACAAATGAGTAGAGAGCTGTATAAAGACTTGTTTAACTCAGCTCCACCTAAAGAAACTGGTACTTCTGCTGATGGTAATGAAAAAGAATTAAGTCTATACACTTCAGTTAGACGTGTAGGTGACAAGATAAAAGTAAGACAAGAGGTCAACGATAAGAAGATTGCTGGTACAGACTCTGAGTATCCTGTAGATAAAAACCCTTGGTTAGCTTTACGATACAATGCTATTGATGGTGAGGACTATGGACGTGGGTTTGTAGAAGAATACTTAGGTGATTTGAAGACAGTAGAAGGATTAAGTAAAGCTATCATTGAGGGTACAGCTGCTGCTGCTAAGGTATTGTTCTTAGTTAAACCCAATGGTACTACCAAGATGCGTACTATTAGTAACGCACCTAACCTAGCTGTTAGACAGGGTAATAAAGATGATGTCACAGTAGTACAAGTAGAAAAGTTTAGTGACTTCAGAGTAGCAAGAGAAACAATGGAAGGTGTAGAGCGTAGACTAGCTGCTGCCTTCTTGTTAAACCAAAGTGTACAAAGGGATGCTGAGAGAGTAACTGCTGAAGAGATTAGGTTTCTAGCTAATGAACTAGAGACTAGCTTAGGTGGTATCTATAGTCTTCTTTCACATGAACTTCAGTTACCACTAGTCAAACGAATTATTGCAGTACTGGAAAGAGAAAAGAAACTACCTAAGTTACCTGAAGGTACAGTAGAACCTGTGATCATCACGGGGTTTGAAGCATTAGGTAGAGGTAATGATGCCAACAAGCTGGCTACTTTTCTACAGACTGCCACACAGATTTTAGGGCCTGAAGCTGTACTAGGATATACTAATGCTAGTGACGTTCTTAAACGTCTAGGAGTAGGCTTTGGTATAGACATGAAGGGACTCATTAAGAGTGAGGAACAAGTACAACAAGAGAGACAACAAGCCCAACAAGCACAACAACAAGCAGAAATGTTAAAGGCTGCTACACCCAATGCTGTTACACAGGGTGGTGAAATGATTAGACAAGGAGCACAACAAAGTGAGCAGAATTAAAGATACAAATAAGAAAGAGAAAGTCAAAGAAAAAGATAAGATAGCTAGGTCTGTTACAAGTAAGGCAGAACTAAAAGATGCTGAAGTAGTTAGTAAAGTGTTAGAGCAGAAACCTGAAGTTAGGACACAAGGTTCTCTCCCATCAACGTACACTAAGATACAGCTACGCAATGGGACAATTAAAGAAACTTATGGAGAACGATATGGCAAACCAACTGACGGTTGATAGTGAACAAGTAGATGTAAGTGCTGAAGAAGCACACAATCAAGAGATGATAGACTTGGTGGAAGAGAAAGAAATTACTCCACCAGGGATGGAACCTCAGGATAAGTTTGGTGGTGACTATGACAAACTTATGCAGAGTTACCAAGAACTAGAAAAGAAATTAGGTCAACCTGCACAACCTGAAGTAGAAGCTGTAGAGTCAGACTTAAGTATACCTCAAGTTCCTGAAGGAGAAGAAGGTAAGTTTGATATGGCTGTTTTACAGCAAGAGTATATGTCTACTGGAGCTTTAACAGATAAGAGTTACAAGCAACTAGAAGATGCAGGGATCAGCAGACAGTATGCTGATACATACATTGCTGGAGTCAAAGCTTTAGGTGAACAAATAGGTAACAATGTTAAAGCATCGGTAGGTGGAGATGCTGAGTATAGTAACATGGTAGAATGGGCTAAGTCTAACTACAGCCCAGAACAAATACAAGCTTATGATAGAGCTGTGAATAGTGGTGATGTTAATACTGCTATTATGGCAGCTAAAGGTTTACGTTCTGATTATACCAATGTAGCTGGTAGTGAAGGCGAGACTTATTCAGGCACACAAGCTGAACCTGAGGGTTCAGGGGATGTCTTTAGGTCTAACGCTGAAGTAACTGCTGCTATGAAAGACCCAAGGTATGAGTATGATACTGCTTATAGGCAGGATGTACTAGGTAAATTAGAACGATCAGATATATTCTCTCAAGGGAGACTATAGGTAGTACTGCTATAAAGTATTTAAACAAGTAAACAGAAGCCAGCTGCGGTTGATAACTTCTAGTTGAAAGTTAAAGAAAAGTGTAGCTAATTTTGTTAGATACTTTTTATTAATTAAAACTAGGAGAACAGTATGTCAGTTACGAATACTACTGCACCCGTCCTTACTATGACAAGGACAGGTCAGCAAAACTCTGCTGGTGATTCCTCTGCATTATTTCTTAAAGTATATGCAGGAGAAGTATTAACTGCTTTTGAACAAGCTAGTGTAACTATGGATAAACACGTTATCCGTAGTATCTCTAGTGGTATCTCTGCACAGTTTCCTCTAGTATGGAAGACTGCTGCTACTGAGTATGCCTATATCAATGGCTCAGGTGATACTGGAACTACTGGTATTGAATTGGATGGTACGATCATCCACAAGAACGAGAAGGTCATCTCTATTGATGGTCTCCTCATTGCTGATCACTTTGTGAACAACCTTGATGAGGCTATGTCTCACTTTGAGGTACGTTCTATTTACGCTAAGGAAGCTGGTATTGCCTTGGGTACACAATGGGATCAAAATGTATTACAACAAGGAGTACTAGGAGCACGTTCAGCTACATTGGTTAGTGGTGGTAATGGTGGTTCTGTACTTACTAACTCTTCTTATGGTACTTCCGGTGCTACATTAGGTGGTGGTCTGTTTGATGCTGCTGAACAAATGGATGAAAATAATGTACCTGAGAATGATAGGTATATGTATGTAAGACCTGCTCAGTATTATCTCATGGCTGAGACTACTGACCTGATCAATCGTGATTGGGGTGGACGTGGAGTCTATGCAGAAGGTGAAGTAATGAAGGTAGCTGGTGTTCACATTGTGAAAACTAATAATCTACCTATTAGTAATATTAGTTCCTCTCAAGTAACGACACATGATGGTAATTTCAGTACGACTAAAGCACTCGTTATGCACAAGTCCTCTGTAGCTACTGTTAAGTTGTTGAACCTTGCAGTAGAAACTGAATACAGCATTAAGAATCAGGGCTGGATCATTGTAGCTAAGTATGCAATGGGTCACGGATTTATCCGTCCTGAAGGTTGTGTTGAATTTAAAACCTCATAAATTAAAGGAGACAGATTATGGTTGATGTTGCTGCTGTAGCTGATCCTTTAGCGGTCGCTGCTCAAACAGTTACTAATGTATCATTGCATACGGTGTATGCTGACAACGCTACCGTTGGTACATCTTATGAGTTGGTTACTAATCTCAATGCTGATATCACTCAGCTAGGTACAGCTGGAGATGGTATTGAAGTTGTCGGTGGTGATGCTGCTGACGATGGCTCTCCTGCTGGAACTGGTGCTCAGACTGTAAAGGTCAAAGGATTGGATACTTCTTTTAATATTAAAGAAGCTGACCTGACTTTGAATGGCACAGGTATTGTTGAGCAAGGTGATACCACTTGGACTTTTGTTAACGAAGCGTACATCACAGCTGCTGGCTCTGGTTTGGCTGCTGCTGGTACGCTAACTTTCTCCAATGATGCTGCTGGAAATAACTGGGGTCTCATAGAAGCAGGAGATTATGGGATTCATAACTGCTGGTGGAAAGTACCAGCTGGACATACGGGATATGTTCACGGCTTTTGGGGAAACGTAACTGCTGTAGCTACGTCTGCTGGTGGAGCTTACTTTGCTCTCCAGATTGCTCGACATGGGCTTCAGGGTGTAGCTAGTTCAGAAACTTGGGATACTGTAGCGGAAATGTATGTGTCTGAACCAGACAATGACATTGCTACAACTTCACAAGTAGTGCCAGGATACTTTGAATTTCCTGGTGGTGTACCTTTTGTTTGTCCAGCTAAATCTATTGTACGTTTAGCTGCTAAATCTACGAGTGGAGCTACGGCTGTTACTGGTGGATTTAATATTATGGTTCAAGGTAGTGGTAGTGGAACTACTGTTACTGAGAGTTAATCTAAGAGGAGCCTAGGGCAACTTAGGCTCCTTGTTTTTTATTTGAGGACACAATGACTGATACAAGTAGAACCGTAAGTGCTTTAGTTACTAACTTGTTTCAAGATGGTCAAGCAGCTGGTTCTATTACACCTCAGGACTTGCGTGATCTTGTTGAGACCTGTCAAGTTAAACAAGGAAGCATCTATTTAAGCACAGCTGGATCAACAACGATTTCAGGACAAGCAAACGTAACTCCTTCTTCTTTAACTAACATGGTTGAAGTAACCACAGGTGGTACGTTTACTTTAAGTACAGCTCCTACTGCTAATGAATTTGATATGAATGCAGATGGACGTTTAAGATATACTGGTTCACCTACAACAAATGTAAAGTTTGATTGTAGTGCTATGATTGAAATTAATACTTCTATTGTCAGTAAGGAAGTAGTAATGGCAGTAACTAAAAATGGTACTATAGTTACTGGGGCTAAAATGGGTGGTTTTACTCCTTCTGTAACTGTTAACTCTGTACCTATAGCAGTCTCAGGATTTGCTTCAATGGCAACTAATGATTACCTAAGTGTATTCATTGGTAACGTAGACTCTACTGACAATATTACTTGTCGTATGTGTCAACTAACAGCTCACAGTCTGGTAACTTAAAATGGCTTTTATATCCTTAACACCTGTAAAAGAATTAGAAGCTGTTAATATACTTTTAGCTGCTATAGGTGAAGCTGCTGTATCTAGTTTGGAAACAGCTACTACAGTAGAAGTAACTCAAGCAAAGAATTTACTTTCTAATGTAAACAGAGCAGCTCAACAAAAGGGATGGCATTTTAATACAGAGTGGGACGTAGTGTTAACTAGGGATAGTGACAATAGGATTCCACTTAGTGAGTCTATTCTTTCTGTGTATCAACCAGGCCAGCTAATGACCATTAGGGGTAGGTCTGGTAGTATGTATGCTTATGATCTAGATAACAATACTTTTACTTGGACTAAGAATTTAAACAATGCTGTTACTATTACCTTACTAGACTTTGTAGATACACCTAATACCTTTAGACAGTATGTAACTACTAGAGCTGCTAGGATTTTCCAAGAGGAAATTATAGGACAAGTATCAGCTGAAACTGTAAACAGACAAGAAGAAGCAGAAGCCTATGCTGATCTGTTAGATGACGATGCAGAACGATCAGGATTAAACGTAGCTTATGGGACATTAGATATGTTAAATACGACTCAGCTTCACCGGAAATTATGGTAGATGCCCTTAATTACAGAGCAAATAAGCAATCTAATAAATGGAGTTTCTCAGCAACCACCTAGTTTAAGACTTGCTTCTCAATGTGAGCTACAAGAGAATGGCATGATTACTATTGCTGAAGGTCTTAAGAAAAGACCTCCATTAGAACACGTTGCTAAGATAACCAACAAGACAGATACAGATGCTAAAGTACATTTTATAGACAGAAGTGATACCGAAAGGTTTGTACTAGTACTAGCTTCAGACCAATTTGATACTGCATTTTCTAGTGATTTTACTGGTACACAAATAGAACTAACAGATTTAAGTGGTAACTCACAGAGTATAAGTGGTGATACAGGAGATGCACTTACATATATTACTACCAATGATGCAAGAGATAACCTAAGGTTATTCACGGTAGCTGATTATACTTTTGTATTAAACAAGAATAAAACAGTAGCTAAGAGTTCTACTGTAAGCTCCTCAAGAGACCCTGAAGGCATTGTTTTTGTAAAGCAAGCCAGTACATCTCCAACTTTTAAAGTCTTCTTAAATGGAGTCTCAGTAGGTTCTATTAGTAATTCTAATGATGCTGATACTTTAGTTACAAATGTGGCTACAGCCATGAGTAGTGTAGCTGGATTTACTATTACTAAATTTGGTAGTAGTAATGTTCATGTAACTAGATCAGATGGGGCAGACTTTACGCTTCATGCAGAGGCTCCTGAAGCTAACATGATAGCTATTAAAGATAGTGTAGTAGATTTTACAGACCTTCCTGCTAGAACTAAAGATGGTTTTACTATTAAGATTACAGGAGACCCTAGCTCCGGTACTGATGATTACTGGATTAAACATAATAACCAAGCTGATGAAGACGTAGGTGAGTGGGTAGAGACTGTAGCACCAGGATTAGCTAATAGCTTAGATGGTACTACCATGCCTCTACAGTTGGTTAGAACTTCAGAAGACCCTTGGGATGATGCTTTTAGTGCTGACTATGGTGAAACTGTATTCTCTTTATCTACTATTACATGGACAGAGAGACTAGCAGGAGATGAAGTAACAGCTCCTGATCCTACTTTTGTAGGTGAGACCCTTAATGATATGTTCTTCCACAAGAACAGACTAGGGTTTTTAGCAAATGAAAACATTATATTGTCTGAGTTAGGTGAGCATTTCAACTTCTATGCTACTACTGCTACTGATCTATTAGATACAGACATGATTGATCTGGCAGCCCCTACTAATAAAGTTAGTATTCTACATAATGCTGTACCATTTAATGAAGACCTAGTAATCTTTAGTGACTTTGGGCAGTTTAAGTTAACTGAGTTTGCAGCTGGTGGTCTTACTCCTACTAATGCCAAGCTCTCTTTACTTACTGAGTATGAACATGACAAACTAGTACAACCTGTAGTTAACGGTAGAAAGGTCTACTTCTCTGATGAGAATGATGGCTTTTCTGTACTAAGAGAATTTGGTATAGTAGAAGATTTACAAGAAGAAACAGCAGAAAATATTACGTCTCATGTACCTAGTTATATTAAAGGTAAAGGCTTTGAGATTGTACCTCACGATGACTTTATGTTTATATTGTCTGATGAGAATTTAAATGAAGTATTTTTATATAAGTTTCTTTTTCAACAAGGACAGAAGAAACTAAGCTCTTGGTCTAAGTGGAAGTTTAAAGATGAAGAAAAAGTAATAGGTATGACCGTAATGGATCATATAGCTTACTTTGTTATTGTTAGACCTGATGGTACTTATCTAGACAAGATGTCTTTACAAGATGCCAACCTTACAGACTTAACTGAGAGTTCAACTCAATTAAGTTTTAAGGTACTATTAGATAGGTCTGTAGAACTTACTGGAGTATATAATTCTGGTGCTGATACTACTAGTTGGACTTTGCCTTATCCAGATGACTTTGGATCAACCTTTAGAGTAGTCTTAGGGCCAGCTTGGGAAGGTAGAGAAGGAGCACAAGTACAAGGATTAACTCAAACTACTTCTACTACAGTAACTGCTACTGGAGATTATTCAGATGCTCCTGCTTTTGTAGGTAAGGAATATCAGTTCTTATATGAGTTTACTGAGCCTACTATTAAGACAGAAGTACAAGGTAGACTTAGTTCTTTATCTGGTGGTGTATTAAAAATTCGTAAGTTTAATATTAACTATTTTAAAACTGGTTACTTTGAATTTAAAGTAACAGCTCCTGGTAGAGACGCATTTACCCATAAGTTTACTGGTAGAATACTAGGGTCAGCTTTGAATACCATAGGTACTATACCATTTGAAACTGGTAACTTTAAAAAGTTAATATTAGCTGATGCTAAAAGTTTAAAATTAGAAGTTGTGTCTAACTCATACCTACCACTTGCTCTTACGGGTGCAGATTGGGAAGGTAACTATGTAGTGAGGACAGTAAGCAGGAGATAACATGAAGCCTTACCATAGAGAATCACAGTTAGATGATTTAACTTATCTTTCATTACATCTTAGATATGAAGATAGACGTGAGGTTGAGGCATTAGGACATAAAGTAGATCAAGCCTTAGCTTTAGGATATGGCAATAGTACTATCTGCCGTTCTATTATAGACAATAGAGGTAGAGTAGTAGGTATCTATGGTGTAGTCCCGTTGTCAGCTAAGTGTGGTCAAGTGTGGATGCTAGGTACTGATGGTCTTGTTAAGATCAAGACTGCTTTCCTTAAACAATCAAGATCAGAGGTAGAAGGTATGAATAGCGTATATCCACACCTCTGTAATATTATTGACTCAAGAAATGAAGTACACCTTAAGTGGATCAAATGGTGTGGCTTTAAGATACTTGGAGAAAAGGTTATTAATAACGTGAAGTTCTATGAATTTTGTAGGTTAGCATAATGTTTACTTTTGGAAATTATGTTTCTTTAGCAGGATTTGCACTTGATGGTTTAAAAGATGCTGAATCTTACAATGCAGATGTTCTTACTGCTATTAGACAAAATCAAAAAGTTATTAATGATAGAAATACTAGATTAGAAACTCTTAGTCGAAATCAACAATTAATAGGGCAAGAATTAGCCTTAGAAATGAAAGCTTTTGGTTTTGATAAACACATTATTTCAAGACAAACAAGAGCTGCAAAAGCAACTGCTTTAGCTAAAGCTGCATCGTCTGGTTCACTTGATAGTCAATCATTAAATCTACAAATTAATAATATTGCTAGATTTGGAGCAGAAGCAAGACGAGTTAGAAGTTTTAATTATGGAGTTAGAGCTAGACGTTTAGGCGTAGAAGCTGAAGGTTTACTTAGATCAACTATAGCAGCAAATAAATCAGCTAATTTTCTTGAAATGCCTACTCGTACAGGTTTAAATTTATCTCAGCTAGGTATTATTCAAAGTGCAGTTAAAGACTTAGGTTTTAAAACTGATCCAAAAACAGGGGAACAAACCCCTTCTTTCGGTACAGGTTAAATGGAACAATTAATACGAGGTGTTAATAGGCCAGCTTTAGAAACAAAATTAGGGCGAGTGCCAAATGTTTCAGGAGAGGGTATACTAGACCCTTCTTTAAAAACAAAACAACTACAAAGTGGTTTAGCTAGTTTATCAACATCGTTAAAAGAATTTGGAAAAGCTTCAGATGCTAGACGAATTCAAAATGATATTATAACTGCTAGAACAGCTTTTGCTTTAAATGAAGAAATGCCTGGATCATTAGCTCCTGAAGCTGAATTGGCTTTTAATAGTTTAGTGGCTACTAGAAGTACCCAACAATTTTTTAGATTATTATCTGATGATGCTGAAGTTTATGGAAATGGTTTATTAACTGATGATGAAAATTATCCAGATCATAACTCAAAACAAGCAGCTTATGAAGCATATATTGATGGAGCTAAAAGAGTATTTTTTGATCAAGCTCAATTTAATCCTGCACAACAGGAAGCTATTTTAGGATATACTGAAGACAGAACAAATACATTTAAAGCCGAATTTGCTACATTAGCAGCTAAAGATATTAAAAGTTTAAAAAAGAATGAAACTGCAAAATTTATTCAAGAAAGTATTTTAGATAGAAAAACTAACTTTAATCAAATAAGAAAAAAAACGATTAAAGAAATGTTAGAATGGACACCAGAAAATCATATTAAAAGCTCTGCCTTATTTACTAGAGAATGGCATGAAGATTTAAAAAAACAAATAACTATAGCTAATCCTCATTTAACAGAAGATGAAATAGATGAATCAATTATTCAACAAATAGGTTTATTAGCTACTGATCCAGATAATCCTCATCCTGAATATTTAGAATATTTTAAGGAATCTGGTAAAAAAGGTAAACCTGCAATAAATATTATTCCTTCATTAGCAAAAAATGCTAGATCATTATATGTAACAGCTCGTTCTAATTTTATTTCTCAACAAAAAGCCCAAACAACACTTGAAAATGAAATTCAAACAAGGAGAGAAAATTTAGCTCACATCAATGCTCAAAATTGGGTAATCCAAGAAATTAGTAACATTGAAGGACATCGTGATTTAAGTAAAATGACTACGGCAATAAGAAAGCAATTTCCTCATATAACAGGTACTAAACTTCAGTCTGTAGTTAACTTTGCAAATACTTTAATTTCAGCAGATAAAAAAGATGGTGATGCACAATTAACGTCTCGTATGGTTTTAGAAGCTCATAAAGGCCATTTAAGTATGTTGGACTTTGAAAATGATCCAAGATTTAAAAAATTAAATCAAGCACAACTAGTAGAAGTTCAAAAAGCTATAACAGCTTTTTCTGTAGGTAAAGTTTCTGAAAACAATAAACAGATGATTGCAGAAGTTGAGTCTATTCGGGATATAGTCGAAAGTGCTATAGCTAGTAAAACACCAGTTAACTTTGGTGGGGAAACTTATGTTTTAGGGAAATCTGAAAGGATAAAATTTAATACTTTAACAGGCAGACCCACAGGATTTTCCCCAAAAGCTACTAGTATTATTGATGCAATAGTAAATGAATATCACGATGCAGCTGAAAGAATTATTTTTGATGAAAAGTATGCAAAGCCTTCTACTGCTAGAAGAGAGTTAAATAAACTTAAATATGAATTTTTAAGAAGATTTAATATTCATCAAAGCGACACACCAATAACAAAGATTCCAACTAAAAAAGTTAAAGATTCTAGAAACTTTGCTCCAACTGAGACTCAACTATTTGATGAGCAATTAAAAGAAGATACTACACCAGAAGCGATAAATAAAGATAAAGGAACTATTATTGAACTAAAACCTGATGTTCCAGATGATTTTAATGTTTCTGTTCATGTTCCTCCTACTAAAGTATTTATAGATCAGAGTAAATTAGTTGATACACAATTAAAAGAGGATGTAAAATCTAAAGATACTCAGACTAAAGTAGAAACTCCAAAACCTATTTCAAGTCTTTCAGGTAGTGATTTATTTGATAAACAATTAGGAGAGGATTTAAAAGATGAAAAAGATACTGGTATTCCTGGTGATGTTCCAACTGATGTATCTAGGGGGATTGAATCTGTTCCTGTAATTAAAACTCAGCTTAATCAAGCACAAGAAAGGACTGCTGCTTTTGATAAGGCTTTTCCAGATAAACCACCTTCTGAAAAAGTTAAGTTAAGAGAGCTTCAAGATAAAGCTGAGTTTCAAAGTGATAAAACAATATTTGATGCTATATCAGATTTGACAAAAAGTGTATTTAAAACGTCTGCTGCTGAAAGTTCTTTTGATAATATTAAAGAAAACAATCCCTTAAATGTAGAAAAACGTAATAACTATAAATGGCAGGGGGAAGTTAAAGGCACAAGTAATAGATTTGTTTCTGCTGATACTCCTAAGAATGGAATACGTTTAGGTGTTTCAAACTTCTTATCTAAATTTAAAAGAGGATTAACTTTAAAACAAACTATTGAAAAAATATCACCTAAAAAAGATAACAACCCAACTTCAACAATAATTGATTTAGTTTCTAAATTATCTAAGTTAAAACCAACTGACAAGTTAGAAGTTTCTATGGATAATTTTAAAACTATTAAACAAATAACTAAAGGGCTATTAAAATTTGAAGCCCCAAATCATAATTATTCTGATAGTTTAATAGATGAAGCAATAAAAGAAGCTATTCAATCTCAAGATAATTTAAAAGATAGTCCTAATTTAAAAGTATCTTCATTACAACAAATGTTTGGAGCAAATGAAGCTGAAGCTAGTAAATTACAAATGATAGGTAATACTAAAGGCACTTCTCCTACAATATATAAGATTAAACAAGGGGATACTTTATCTAAAATAGCTAAAGATAATGGTATGACTGTAAAAGAATTACAAAAACTTAATAATATAAAGAATGTAAATAAAATCAGAGCTGGTCAAGTAATAAACGTGGGGAAATTTTCTATGAATATTAAGGATGTTAAGCCTCCACAAGTTCCTGATGATGTACCTAAGTTCTTTAAAGAAAATCTTATTCCTGTTTATGGTTCTCATGCGGATGCTGCCCTTAGACAGATGATAGCATCACAAATAGAACGAGCTGGTTTACCTGTCCCTGATTACTTAAAAAAGACTATTACAGAAAAAGCATTTGCTCCTGATGTCCTTAATTCAGTAAGAGTAGCAGCTTATAAAGCTCTTATTAATAAAAGATCAACTAGTTATCGAGATTATGGTGATGCTTGGAAGTTAGTTTATGGGAATGAAAGAAGTAAAATGAGTTATGTTGGACAGGCACTTAAAGCAGTATCATCATTTTTTGATCCTGGAATGGCAGCAGCTTTTACTATTGGAGAATCAGCAGGAGTAGTAGTTAGAAATGGAAATTTAATGATTGTTGGAGATGAATTTAATTTTCCAAAAATACCTAAAGGCACACACGATGAAAGCTTTTGGCATGATTTCAATTCCATGTTTTCTGATGAAGATGATCCTGGAGAAGGTGAAGCTGGAATATTTAGTGTTACTCCTAAGAACAGACAAAAGATTGAGATTAATCTTGGCCCTATAGATCAAATTAAAAAATATGTAAAACAACTTGGAAATAAAAAAGATAAAAAGGTAAAATAATTTATGGTAGATCAAGTTAATCCTGAAGATGACTATAAGTTTGTTAATCCTTATACTGAAGAAATAGAAGTAGATGAGGAATCAAGCTTTTCAGAAAATGTGGCTGCTGCGGAGTCATATCCTGAAACTTCTGAAGGAATACAAGATAAACAGTTAGAGTCTGCTGAGGTAGCTCAAGCTGGACGTAGTGAAGCAGCTGTTCAAGATACTAACTATTTTGGTGATATCCCTTTTCTTAGTGCTATTGGTAGGACTGCTTCTATAGGAGGTACTGATTTAATTAATGAAACAGATAAATTTCTTGGTATTTCAAATAGTTTAAAAAAGTACTACGGTATAGATGTTCAGTTAGGTAAAGAAACTCTTTTAGCTACACCTGAAGAAATAGGTTTAAATCCTAGAAATTTATGGGAATCAGCAGGTTCAACTGTTCTTCAGTTTGGTATGCCATTCGCAGGACTACCTAAAGTAGCTATAGGTGGAGCTACAGTAATCCCTAGAATTCCAGGGTTTTTACAGGGAGCTGAAAAATTAACAAAATCTTTAGGATTATTAAAAACTTCACCTAAAGCCAAAGTTTTTGTAGATGGAGCCGTAGGTAGTATTCCTATAGATTATGCCATGTTTTCTCCTAATGATCCTAATGCTATTAATGCAGGTTTAGACACAGGGTTTTTTGAAAAAATTTCTTTTGGTATCATAGCTAACGATTCTAAAACTGCTATGGTTTTAAGAGATGTATTAGCTCAAGACCCTAATGATCCTGATTGGGTAAATAGAGGGAGAAGTGCTGCTGTAGGACTTATAGCAGGTTCGGTATTTTCAGGATTTTTTAGTATTTTAAGTAAAACAGGTGCTTTAATTAAAGGAGCTAAAAAAGAACTTGATACAGCTTCAAAAGAATATGCTGAAAATTTAATTAAAAGAATGGAAGAAGGTAAAGTTTCTGATCCAGAAAAATTAAAAGAATTTGCAAATAAACTACCAGAAGATGATTTAAGAGCTGAAAATTTTTTAGAACCAGAAACAGCAGGAGAAGCTTTAAGTAGAGTTGCCAAAGAAGGTAATGAGTATCATTCGACTCCTTCTCCTGAAAGAGATATTAAAAATCCTCAATATAAAGTTACTCCTGAAGAAGAAAAAGCTTTGCTTAAAGTTGCTACAGATGCTTTAGAAGGAAGAACAGTAGATATTACTGATCCTAAACTTCCAATTAACTTAAATAAAATAGAAACTTCTGAACAACTAAAAGCAACTATTCATGCTATTGGTAAAATTATCCATAAAAAATTGGATAGAAATACACCAATGAAAGATTATGCTGATCAAGCTCTTAATATACTAGGAAAAATAAATGCTAAAACTGTTCAACAAGCTGCCAAAGAAGTTGATTATGATAGAGGATATATTGTTGCATCTAAACTAATGACTGTTAATGCTACTCAAAATCATCTTAAACATTTAGATATTTATTTAAAAAATCCAGATGATGTTGTAGCTAAATTTAATTATAATATGTCTCAACTTGATATGGTTGAGTCTGTTAATGCTGCTGCTAATCTAAGTACAGCAGGTGGTAGATTTTTAGCTGAATTTAAAAATGTATCTAAACAACTTACTAAAGATGAACAAACTGCTTTATGGAAAGCAGACATTCTAAATAGAATGATTGATTCGGGTAAAGTTGGTCTGAAAAAAGCACAGAAGGCTAGAAAACTTATAGATAAAACAGCCTATAATTCTAAAGCAGTTAGAAAAGGAGATACTGACCCTGATAAAGTTAGAGCACAAAGATCAAAAACTCCTAAAGATACATCTAGAAAAGAAGAAAGAGTTAAAATAGAAAAAGGAGTAGCTAAAAAAGCTTTTCAAGTAGGCAGAGCTAATGAAACACAAATACAAACTATGTTAGCTTTTGGAGAAAAATCTTTAAGAGCAAAGACTAGAGATGCAGTTTTAGAAGTTTATATTAATGGTTTATTATCTAGGCCAACAACACAATTAATTAATATTGCAGGAAACAGCTCTGCTATAGCTACTTCTATTTTTGAAAGAGCATGGGCAGGTTTTAGAAATACTGATAAAAATGGAATTCAATTAAAAGAAGCTTATTACTTAATGTCAGGAATGATGGAAGCACTAACTAAAGATGCTATAAAAATCTTTAGACAAGCTTATAAAGCTGGGCCAAGTGATTTTTCTATTAAAACTGATATGTCTAGACCTTTTCAAAGAGCATTATCTAAAGAAGCTTGGGGTTTATCAGGTTTTTGGGGTAAAGTTATGGATTGGATTGGCTCTCGTGTTAATTTTCCTGGTAGAATTTTAATGTCTGCTGATGAAGTTTTTAAAGCAATTAATTATAGAGGACAAGTTAATGCTTTAACTTTTAGAAAAGCCCATGATGATGTAGTTGAAAAATTAGGTAGACTTCCGAAAACTGATGAAGAAAGAATTTTAGTTTTAGAAAATTATAATAAATTCCATGAAGTTGGGGGCTTGCCTGATGATATTATTCAAGAAGCTACAGGTTTTGCTAGAGTTCAAACCTTTACTAATGATCTTACAAAATCAGTACAATTAGATAGAAATGGAAAAATTATTCCAACTTCAGGAGTTTCAGGTAGTTTTAAAAATATGATAGAAGCTGATCCTACTGGATTTTTAAGAGTAATGTTTCCTTTCTTTCAAACTCCTGTTAATTTAATTAAATATGGAGCTGAACGTACTGCTATTATGAGACGAGCTACGCCACTTATGGATGAGCTTCAATCAAGTGATGCTACAATAAGACAATTAGCGGAAGCTAAACTTGCTACAGGAAATATTCTTACTGCTACTGGTATGATGACTGCTTGGAATGGTTTATCTACAGGTGCTCCTCCAAACAACTATAAACTTAGAGATGCTTATAATGAAGCAGGAATGAAACCCTATCATATTTGGGTTCCAGGGTTAGGTTATAGACCTTATGATCGACTTGATCCTTTAGGTATGTCTATAGCTAATGGTGCTAATTTAGCTATTTTTGCTAAATCTTTAATAGATATTACTGGTGAAGCAAACAGAACTAAATTTGATAGAGACATTATGGATGCTTATACTGATGCAGTATTACAAGTAACTTTAGGTACTGTAAGATTATTAACAGATAAACATTATTTACATACTGCTTCTATATTAACAAATGCTATAGACGGAGATCAAGGAGATATTAATAGAGTATTTGGTAATTTAACTCCTAATAAACTTTTAACTCCTTATAGTTCTTTAAGAGCTGGTATTTTAAAAGGTATTAATGCTAATAAGCCTTTTAAACAAGGTGATCCAAGTGTTATAGAAGAAGGAGATAAGTTATCTGAGATTGTTTTTAAAGAAATGAATCAAGAATGGGATATGTTTTGGAAAGAAACCTTTGATAAACATTTACCTTTTTGGTCTGATCCTGATGATTTTGAACCCGATTTAGTTGGAGAACCTACAGTATATCCTGGAAGTATTAGTGAAGATTTACATTTTACTCCTTCTAGATTATTAAATAAAGGTTTAACTACAACTAGAAATATTATACAACAAACCTTTAATCCTTTTCCAAAATCTAAAAAAACAACTGATCCTTTAAAACTTAAAGTAGTTGAACTTAATATTGAAGCTGATAGACCTAAAAATATTCGTAGTTTAAAAGGAGTTGAACTTTCAACTGAAGAAAGAAAATATTGGGCAAAAATCTATACTTCTTTAAATAAAGAATATAGTTCTAGCTTTCAAACAAAAGAATTCAATAAGTTATCTGAAGCTGAACAAAAACAAGAAATAGAATTTAATTTACAAAATCACAAAAAAGAAGCTACTAATGCAACTTTATCTAAGTTTGAAAGAATTAATGAATTTGCTTTAGCTGATTCGGAAGATAAGTTTAAAAGAAAAACAGGTAATGTAATTGGTAACAATATACAAAATATTTTTAAACAGGGACAACCATAATGGCTAACTCAAAAGTACAATATACAGCTGATGGTAGTACACAATCTTTTGCTGTAACCTTCCCATTTATCAGTCAATCTCATGTAAGTGTAGAAGTAGATGGGTCAGCTGCTACATTTACTTGGAATAACGATAGTCAAATTACTATTGCAAGTCCTACTTTAAGTGGCTCAGAGATTGTACTAATAGCCCGTAGTACATCTAGGGATACACGCTTAGTTGACTATGTAGATGGCAGTAACTTAACTGAAACTGACCTTGATTTAGACAGTAAGCAAGCCTTTTATATGGCTCAGGAGTCCTTAGATGAGCTTACGTTGCTAGATGATGCAGCTGTGGCTACCTCAACTCATATATTGGTAGGTAATGGCACTACGTTTACTAATGTAGCTATGTCTGGTGATGCAACTATTAGTCAAGCAGGAGCTGTAACTATAGCTAATACAGCTGTAGAAACTGCTATGATAGCTAATGATGCTATTACTAGTGCTAAGATAGCTGACGATGCTATTGATTCTGAGCACTATACAGATGGTTCTGTAGATACAGCTCATATTGCAGATGTAAATGTTACTACAGCAAAAATAGCTAATGATGCTGTAACCGGAGCTAAGATAGAACTATTTGATGACTCTTATGCTGCCACTAATGGTCACATATTGGTAGCTGATGGTACTGATTTTGATAATGTAGCTATGTCAGGAGATGTAACTATCTCTAATTCTGGTGTTACAGCTATAGGTTCAGGAGTTATCGTTAATGCTGATGTTAATGGTAGTGCTGCTATAGATGCTACTAAGATACATAATGGAACCATTAGTAATACTGAATTTGGATATTTAAATGGAGTCTCTTCTAATATTCAAACTCAAATAAGTGGTATTGTAGCTGGAGCTGTAACTGATGTTCAAGATGATGACTTTAGAATACAAGATAATGGTGACAATACTAAGCAATTAGCTTTTGAAGTAAGTGGGGTATCTTCAGGTAATACTCGTACTTTAACTGTACCTGATGCTAGTACTACAATAGTTGGTACGGATGCTACTCAAACATTAACAAATAAAACATTAACCAGCCCTACTATAAATAGTCCAACTATAGGTGGAACTTGGACTTCTTATACGACAAGTACAGGCAAAGCATTAGTCATGGGATTTTAGGAGACAGTTATGGCAAGTGAAGTTTTAAAATTAGCAACATTCAGGGGTGATGCTTCTTCTGTTCAAGCGTTACTTACAGTAGCATCTGGTCATACTTATACAGTTTTAAGTGTAACTATATGTGAAACTGGAAATGCAGCAGAAACATTTAAACTATTGATTGATGACGGTGGAGGAGGATCAGATACTTATATCTATTTTGATCAAGCTCTTGCAGCTAAAACAACTTTTGAACATACAAGTAAATTTGTAATGGAAGCATCAGATCATTTATCTATTATTACTGGTAGTTCATCAGATATTGATGTTTGTGTTAGTTATTTAGATCAGACATTATAAATTAGAAGGAATATAAACTATGAGTGGAATAGTTAGTAAAAATCTTGGTAGAGGTTCTGGTATAGTAGGCGCAGGAGATGTAGGAGCAGATGCTGTTTCAGGTTCTAGTATAGCTGATGATTCTATAGATTCAGAACACTATGTAGATGGTAGTATAGATAATGCTCATATAGCTGATAATGCTGTGGACAGCGAACATTATGCAGCAGGGTCAGTTGATTTGGAACATATGTCTAGTGAGAGTGTAGATGAAGATAATTTACACATTTCAAATTCTGGCAGTAACGGAAACTTTTTATCAAAACAATCAGGAAATGCTGGAGGTTTGACATGGGCTGCTGCTGGTGATGCTTCTTTAGATACAGCAAATAATTGGACTAAAGGTCAACGTGGAGAAATTACCGCTTTAACGGATGGAGCAACCATTACGCCAGACTTTGCTGACTCCAATAATTTTAGCGTGACTCTTGCTGGCAACCGCACTCTAGCTAATCCTTCCAACTTAACGGCTGGACAGTCTGGTTCAATCTTTGTAACGCAAGATGGAACGGGTAGCAGAACTTTAGCATACGGGTCTTACTGGGATTTTGTCGGTGGCACGGCTCCCACCCTAACAACAACCGCCAGCAAAATAGATCGCATCGATTATGTGGTTCGTACCACTGGCTCTATTCACGCTGTAGCTTCTTTGGACTTATCATAAATGGGTGTATTAAACGAAAATACCATCATAGGTGCATCGGGTGGGGAGGATGCTTATACGATAGATTACTCCTGTCGGTTTGATTCGGCAAGTTCAAGCAAATTAAGCAGAACTCCAAGTGGGGCAGGCAATCGCAGAACATACACCATTAGTTTTTGGTTTAAGAGGGGCGTTACTGCTGGGGCGCATATGTACCCATTTGATGCTGATGGAAATGGAGATATATATATTTTAACGTCCTCGGAAAAGCTTGGCAGTCAAGGGTATGGGAGTGGTTACCATACAGCTACGCAGGTTTTGAGAGATATGAGTAATTGGTATCACTTGATTATAGCTGTTGATACTACTCAAGGTTCTGCTTCTAATCGAGTAAAGCATTACCTTAATGGTTCTCAAATAACAGTTTGGGATTCTGACTCACAACCATCTCAAAATGCCGATTCAGATGTCAATAATACGGTAGCCCATACTATTGGAGGAAAATCGGGTGGAAATTATTTTGACGGTTATATTGCCGAATTTCATTTGATTGATGGTACAGCCCTTACCCCGTCCTCATTCGGTGAAACAGGAGATTACGAAGAGTGGAAGCCGATTGAATACACGGGCAGTCACGGTACAAATGGGTTCTACCTAGATTTCAAAAATGCTGGCATTGCTTATTCCAGCGGAGACAGGACATCCGACATCACTGTTTCTACAAATATGTCTGCTGGGGATGGTTTGTATTCTTCAAGTGGGGCAGTAGATTCCTATTTTGTGAATGGAAGCTTAACGGCTACGGGAAATCGTTTTGGCTTTGAAAATGGCGTTGCTGTTGCAGGTCATTATATCAGGTTCCAATGGGGGTCAGGGCAAACGCTGACAGGTGCAAAATGGTATACAGATAGTACTGCCAATCATGGAACTTGGAAATGGCAAGGTTCAAACAATGCAAGCGATTGGACAGACATAGGTTCCTCCTTTGCATTAAATTTAAGTAGTGGGTGGAACACCTCTGTCGGAACTCAACTTAATAGTAATACGACAGCATACACCTATTATCAACTTATTGGGGTGAGTGGTAATGGTTCCCATACTGGGAATCAAACAGAAATCGAGTTCGGTACTGGAACCCCTTCCGCAAATGGCCTTGGTACTGATGCAAGTGGAGAAGGCAACCATTTCACTCCAACAAATCTTGCAGCCAGCGATCAGGTGACTGATACACCTACGAATAATTTTCCAGTAATGAATAATTTAAATAACCAACCTTTTGTAACGACTTTTGCGGAGGGTAATTTAGAAATTACTACGGGTGGAACCAACCATGAACCTGCAAACATGGCAACATTCGGTATGAGTTCTGGAAAATGGTATTTTGAGGTCTATCAAAAAAGTGGTGGGACAGGTGGCTTACTTGGGATTCGCTCACAACAACCTGGAAGTATCTCCCCAACCGCTAAAGACAATCCCGGCAAGTCTGCGGATGGTTATGCGTATTACGGGGATAGCAGTTATGGAGTTTATGCGAATAATGCGCAACAATCCTATGGAACGGCTGTTGAATACACGAATGGAGACATTATTTCAATTGCCGTGGACTTAACTAATAATAAGATTTATTGGGCAAAAAACGGAACATGGGTTAATTCTGGAAATCCTGCTGGTAATTCAAATGGCTATTCAATTACGGCTGCCAGTTCTACAAGTACGGGGGAATATTTCCCATGCTTTGGTGATTATGACGCAAGCTCTTATGTGTTCCTTGCTAATTTTGGACAAGACGGCACTTTCGCTGGCAACGTAACCGCTGGTGGTAATTCTGATGGAAGTTACGGCAATTTTAAATATTCTGTACCGTCCGGCTTTAAAGCCCTTTGCTCGCAAAACCTCGATGATCCTACTGTTATTCCTTTAGAACATTTCAATGCGGTCTTGTATTCTGGTTCTGGAAGCAGTCAAACAATTACAACTGGTTTGCAACCGGATTTGTGTTGGGTGAAAAATAGAGATAGGGCTGGTGACCCTGTATTGGTTGATATTTTACGAGGGGCAGGGCAAACTTTATTTTCACATAGCAATGCCGCAGAAGCAGACAACGCATCAGGTGGAGCTATGACTATTGGTAGTAGTGGGTTTACTGTAAGCGGTGTAGACGATTGGTGGAATAGATCAGGGGATGACTTTGTTAGTTGGAACTGGAAAGCTAACGGCTCTGGTTCATCAAATGGCGATGGATCAATAACAAGTACCGTTTCGGCAAATACTAGCGCGGGTTTTAGCATTGTCAGTTATTCGGGTGACAATAGCACCGCAACGGTTGGTCACGGTCTAAGCAAGGCTCCTGAATTGCTAATAGTGAAAAGGCGATCTGGTGCAGACAATTGGACGGTTGGCTCAATACAGTCTTTAGCTTCAATGGATTTTACGGATTCTCTACTGCTTGACACAACTGGCGCCTTGGTAGATGAAACCATCTGGAACGATACTGCACCAACTTCAAGTGTTTTCACCGTAACCAGTAACACCAGAACAAACGGAAGTGGATCAACCTATATTGCCTATTGCTTCCACTCGGTTGAGGGCTATTCTAAAATTGGAGCCTATAAAGCTAATGGGGATGATGATGGCCCCTTTATCTATACTGGTTTTACTCCAAAATTCTTGATGTCAAAAAGAATAAATGCAGTTGGTGATTGGATAATAAAAGACACTGTAAGGGAGCCTTACAATCCATCTGTGAAAGAATATCCAGCGGCAAATTTAAATAACGCTGAAGCTGGCACAGATTACTACATAGATTTTTTGAGCAACGGATTTAAGTTGAGAACATCAGGACGATCCAATTTTAATAATTCGACAGATCAGTATTTATGGATAGTTTTCGCAGACAAACCCTTTAAACATTCAAACGCAAGATAGGAGAAAAACATGTGGTGTCAAGTATCAGGTGGTGAGGTTATCAGGGTGATACCGCACCCTACACCGATGACAATAAACTCAACTCAATATCCTAGAAACATCTTTACAATTTGGGGCAAGAGTGAACTCAAGGCTATTGGGCTTATGCCTTATAGAGAGGAGCCTGTTAACCAGCGTTATCATTTCACAGGATCATTGTCTTATAACATTGGCTCTGATGAAGTAGTTGGAACGTATGCTTCCAGTAATAAAGATGTTGCCGAATTGAAAAAAGGAATGGTCAGTCAAACGAAACAAACTGCTTCCGCTTTACTGGCTAGGGATGATTGGATGGCTGTAAGGGCGAGTGAAGGTGGTACTGCTATGCCTGACAATATTAAGACCTATAGGACGGCTGTAAGAAAAGAAAGTAACGACAAGGAAACAGAGATAAACGCTTTGTCTGATCTAGATGCGGTCAAGCTGTACGAAGCAACTCCCTACATTGAAACTAGAAAAAAAGAGAATGTGGATGAAGATGGCAAGGTGACTTATGGGGATAACTATACAAGTGAACGGCATCTGAATTTGGTGACGCATTACTTTGCTGATGATCCGTCAGCTCAGGATGATCCAGCGTTTGTTTCATTAGAGAAGAAATAAAATTATGAGAAATATAGCTATTATATTGTCAATTTTAGTTACAGGTTATGGATTTTATTTATGGATAATGGGTGCTCACTAAATGATACTAAATGAAAACAATACTAAACTTTATTGTAATTATTTTAATTTCAGGTTTAATAAGTGTCCTAATATATCTTAGTTTAATGGATGGAGAAAGAAAACCTACAACCTACAAAGAGTTTACTTGGGAGCATTTTGTTAAATAATGGAGAAAATATTAGAATCAGCATGGGCTTTATTTGTAGCTATAGGTTGGTTCTTTATTAACCGTATTACAGCTAAAGTCGATGCTCTTGAAAAGGAAAAAGCAGATAACTCAGCTGTAGGTAAACATTCTAATTTGATACATGAGACTGACAGAAGGATAGACGAGTTGCAATATACTACTGTACCTAGACAAGAATATAAAACTGATATTGCTGCTTTACATACTAGAGCTAATGAGTTAGAACGATCTAAAGAAGATAAAGTAACAGATGTTAGAATTGTTAATGAAGATACGTCTAATCCTCCAAAAAAAGGAAAGTAAGTGGACAAAATTAATGAGGTATACCTAGCTGTAACCAGTGGTCTACTTGCAGTAGGATTATGGATTTTCAAAAGGTTGTTTCGGTCTATTGACATAGCCCATGAACGTATAGATAAACTTGAGGCTAAACAAGTTGATCGTGCTCATCTTGAAACACAATTAGCTCCTATTCGACAAGACTTAAATATAATTCTTCAACATTTATTAGGAAATAAAAAATGACTAGCCGTAAAACTAATGTTAAACTGATTAATGATATAATTACATCTAAAAGTAATTTTAATCGGTTAATATTAGTAGAATGGTTTGATCCTTATGATAATACAGATGAAACAACTATAGCTGACTTAGATATACAAAGGGCTATCTATGAGTCCTGTGGTTTTCTTATGGGTGTATCTAATGATCATTTAGTTATAGGTTATAATAAAGATATGGGAGAGGCAGGTAAATACAAGGGATATGGGTCTATACCTTTATCTCTAATTATTAATGTACATATAATGGATAGAAATTGTGACTAATATGGACGTACTAAATAGGTTTCCTTGGACTATGGCATCAATGGTAATAGTAGGATGGTGTTTAGCATATTTTATCTGTACACCATGTAATTAAGGAGTAACAGAACAATGCACGAATTAGTAGATATGTTTATGGGTCAGCAGTGGTTTCAAATAGTAGGTGAAATTGTTTTAATATTTACAGCTGTAACTGGAGCTTTACCTGATAAGTGGGTACAGAAAGTTCCAATGTTGGGTACTATGTGGCCTATATTCAACTGGTTAGCAG
>VTLG01011355.1_pt1 | contig 24530 bp, 28 predicted proteins | sample 4694571 | NCBI WGS metagenome assembly VTLG01 (sample SAMN12604809, study PRJNA352737) | marine metagenome | biome: ENVO:00000447; feature: ENVO:00000209|ENVO:00000569|ENVO:01000036; material: ENVO:00002151; isolation source: viral sequences binned using virsorter ...
GTGAAGGTGTGAAGGTGTGAAGGTGTGAAACCTTAACGAAGGCTGAACGTACCGAGTAAACCCTAACGTTTCGTTTTGCTCAACGTGCTTTACCCCCTACGACCCCAATCGCATGGGGGGTACGCTCAACCACAACCTCTCTCACCCATTCTACATACATTTTTGAAACATATACCAGCATAAAGCGTTTAAGTTATATATTAGAAAGTATGGAAGATATGGATTATGACGTGTTTGATATATTAAGTGGGAAGTTCTCTGGAACTGACACACTTGACGATTTCGTAGAAGACCTCCAAATAGCACAAGCTGAGTATGCTATAGTTAAAGCGATACTTGAACATCACTTAAATCCTGTAAAAACGGAGAGTGGGGATTTAGAGTAGTAGTGTATGGGGTATGTATATTTATATACTACTTAAGTCATACACTCAAGTGTAGTGGATAAGATTAAACGTAAAGTCAAGGGAAAGAAGGCTGTTTTCATGGTATATACCAAGAAAGAAGCTGATAAGAAGAATATATCCTACTGCCATTGGAAAGAGGTAGAGGAAGGTAAACATGGAATATCCGATGACGGATATGTAGGTATATGTATTAAGCGTAGAACATATACCGATAAGAAGTATAGAACCAAAGAAAATGTTGTAATGTGTTATGGGGTCCAGTGGATAACAGCAAATTCCAAATTATTATACGAGCCAAACAAGTCTGCAGGTGTATACTCCTATGTAAAACCGGAGCATTGGGCTAAGAAAGAGTCTAGAAGAACTAGAACTAAGAATGCAGTAAGTGCATATGTTCATCAATTGGTGGGTGGAAATGGGGTGGACTATGACATTGTAGGCAAGATCTATAGATCAGATGAAGCAAAGCCTGCAGCTACTGCAAGAAGACTGTTAAAACAGGAAGAGGTGCAAAAAATGGTAGACAAGAAGTTAAAAGAAATATTGCAAGAAAAGGGAGTAACCAAGGATATGGTTATAGATGGCTACCTAGAGTGTATAGATGTAGCTAGAACCAAGGGCGATCCTAACAATATGATGAAGGGATTCGACTATTTAGCTGATTATCTGGAGATGAAGCCTAATAAAAAGATCATTACGGAGACAATGGAGCTAGATGTTACCTCTACAATAGCCGATCAGATAGAAACAGAGGAAAAAAAGCTAAAATTAGAGCAAAAAAGAGAGGAAGATGTCGAATCAGAGTAAAAATAGCATATTATCTAAGCTAAAAGGTAATATGATACTATTTGGCAAGGTTATTATGCCTAATATGTTCTCTGCTGACTCCCCTGACTTCCATTATGAGATAGCCAAGGTGCTATTAAACAATGATAGGAAGCAGGTCAATATAATAGCTCCTAGAGGACATGCTAAGTCCTCGATTGTTGGGGGTGTATACCCATTATACCATTTGATGTTTGAGAAAGGACCTAAGCTTATAGTGCTAGTGTCAAGAACACAGGATCATGCTATTAAGCTACTAGGTACTATAAAAGACTGCTTAGACTATTCCCAGCAATTCCGATCATTATTCGGATATTGGGGACAGCATAGTGCGAGATCTTGGGCTAAAACCGAGATCGAGCTCAAAGACAGATCTATGATAGTATGCAAAGGAACAGGTCAGCAGTTACGTGGTATTAAGCATGGAAATCAGCGACCTACTCTAATTATCGTAGATGATCCAGAAGATGAGAATAATACCAAGACTGCTGAAGCTATGGAGACTAATTTACGTTGGCTACTCCAATCAGCACTTCCATCAATGGATCCAGTAAAGGGCAAGATTGCTATTATCGGTACACCGATCCACCAAAGATGTATAGTAGAGACTCTGAAAGATATGGATGGTTGGGTCAATATGCTATTCAAGCCTAATATGAATACCCGGACTGCTCTCTGGGAAAGTTGGCATCCCATAGAAAAATTACAAACCAAGAAAGAAGAACTTGAATCGATAGGTAGAGTCTCCGTATTTTATAGGGAGTATTTATGTGAGATAGTTGGTGACGAAGACCAGCTTTTTAAAGAAGAGTATATACAGGAGTATAATGGTAATGCTCACATAGATGAGGAGGGGAATGCTTTTTTACATATAAGTGAAATCAATGGTGTTGAGGAGCATAAGAACATTCCTGTAAATCTGTTTATGGGAGTGGATCCAGCTTCTTCTACTAGACAGACAGCAGACTATAGTACTATTGTGACTGTTGCTGTAGATGATGAGAATAATAGATTTGTTTTACCTTATTTCAGGAAGCGATCTACTCCCATGCAGTTAGCCGACAACATCATTACGTACTTCAAAATATATAAACCTGAGAAGGTTCGTATAGAATCAGTAGGCTATCAGGAGATGTTGCGAGACTATCTTCGAAGAAGAGCTGATGAAGAAAAGATTTTTATATCAGGGTTAGAAATTAAGGAGAACCCTAGAAATTCCAAGTCTGCCAGATTGGAGACTATGGAACCATTCTTCGCTCAAAACAAAGTCTTTATAAGAAAAGATCAAATTGAATTGAAGGATGAGCTATTACTCTATCCTAGGGGTAAGCATGATGACTTGCTGGATGGATTATACTATGCTACTAAGAAAACGTATGCTCCTTTGCATACATACGAGAATCAGAAAGAAGACCAAACATTCCAAGAAAGGATAAAAAAGCTCGGGGATAGTTGGCTTACTGCCTGATTTTAAGAAACAAATCGTTAAGTAAAGCGTTTAAGTAAAGGTATAATACTATTCAATGGCTGAAATACACCCCGACGTAAGACAATCGACAGATACTTTATCTGAGTACGCCTCTGCCCGACAAAAATGGGCAAAGCAGGCGATCGAAGATAATGAATTTCGTAATGGTAAGCAATGGGACAAGACTCAGGTCCAGATCCTTCGCAACCGTAATCAAGAACCTATAGTAGTAAATGTAATACACTCTGCAGTTGAGCAAGCTAAGGCTATGCTCACTACAAATAAACCCCGATTTCAATCTACTGCCAGAGAAGGTAGTGATGTGCAGACCGGAAGAATCATGTCAGACCTGATGAGTTGGGTTTGGGATGAATCTGATGGCAATGCACAATTAAAACAATCTATAGATGACTATTATGTAAAAGGTATGGGTGTATTGCAGATATATGTTGATCCTAATGCAGATTATGGCAAGGGAGAGGTGAAGATACAATGTATAGATCCTCTCGATGTCTATTTCGATCCTAATAGTAGAGATAGATATTGTCAAGATGCAAAATGTGTCATCATTGCCAAGAAAGTTATGAGGTCCCAACTTGTAAACCTTTATCCTGACTATGCAGATATTATACATAGAGCAAATAGTACTGAATATATATCTAAGCCCACTACTACACGTTTTGGGCTTTTAGATGAGCAGGTTAGCTCAGGAGATCTAAATCATCAAGTTCGAGATCCAAAAATGGATAAAGAACTTGAAATTATAGAGCGTTATACTAAAGTTAAAGTGCCATATTGGAAAACATACGATCCCTATTCCAATCATGAGCGTGTTTTAAATAATAATGAATTAAATGAGTATAGGAAAGAGACAGCATATATTATTGTCAGGGAATCTGATAAAAATGCCGAGATAATCACAGGACCAACACAGGTCGCAGCAACAAAGAAAACTAAAGACCAATATACCAATGTATACCATCAATCTAAGTCTCTTGATGGAAGTATGACTATTGAAAAGGGTGTTGGAGTTTCTAACCCAAACAAAGTCCCCAATAGTTTAGTAGAAATTAAGACATATACTATTGGAGCCTTAATTGATGAAGGATATATTAAGGTAGTTTCTATATTTATTAATAATATTGAATGTGTCGTCTCTATAGGAGATGAACTTATGTACAAAATTACAAAGCCTATTGAGGCTTTTCCTATTATACCACTTATGAACGGATTCAATAGAAATCCGTTTCCTATTTCTGATGTAAGATTAGTTAGGGGTCTGCAAGAGTACATCAATAAGATAAGAAGTTTGATCGTCGCCCACGCTTCAAGTTCAACGAACGTGAAGCTCCTCATCCCTAGAGGCTCAATGAACAAGGCTCAACTGGAAGAGGAATGGGGCAAAGCAGGTACTGCAGTTATTGAATTTGATCCAGAGCTTGGACAACCTATTGTAGCTGGTCCTGTTCCCCTTCCTAATGAGCTTTATAAAAATGAAGAAGCAGCTAGACAAGATATTGAAAGAATACTTGGTATATATGCTCTCATGCAGGGTGATAATGCATCTGCACCACAGACATACAAAGGAACTGTGGCTATGGATGAATTTGGGCAACGAAGAATTAGATCTAAAAAAGATGATGTCGAGGGAATGATCAATCATTTGGGTAAAGTAGTTTTACAGTGGATCCAGCGAATATACACGTCCGAAAAGGTAATTAGACTCCTCCAACCGAATAACGCACCTAGAGAGACGAGTCTCAATCAAGACATATATGACTCCATCACAGGCGAGTTTTTATATAGAATGAACGACATAACTGTCGGTAAATATGACTTGATTGTAGTCTCTGGATCCACTCTGCCAACTAATAGATGGGCACGATTTGAATATTATATGCAATTACTACAAGCTGGCGTCATAGATGCTGAAGAGGTCCTGAAACAGACCGACGTCGCTGACATGGAGGGTGTGCTTGCCAGAAGGAATCAAGTACAACAATTACAAGGTCAGGTACAAGGACTACAAGGACAATTACAGAAAACGCAGGGAGATCTACAATCTGCAGAACGAGCATCTGTTAATGATCGTAAGCGTGTAGAAGTTATGCAATTTGAAATGAAATTAGCCAAGGCTGAAGCAAAAGCCGAAATGGCTGCAAGTTTATATCAATCAAGAGCAACTGATCAACTTAATAAGCTAAGAGAGACAACTCGTAAGGCTGAAAAAGAAGTTGAAGGTGCTAAACTTGATTCGATAGTAGGATTGGAAGAATAGTTGTTGCTGATAATGACAAACAACAAGGAGAAAAACAATGAACATAAATCAATCAATAAGTAGAGATATAGACGTAATTAATCCAACTGTAGCTCCAACTGAAAATCCAGCTGTTCCAACAGAACAGCCTGCAGTTCCGACTACAGCTATTGGAGAGCAAACAGAAGTTATGGGAACGGAAGGGTTACCACAAGGGACTACTAGTCCTATTGATGAATCTATTCCAAAACCCAGTGGATTCGTAACTCCTGATGATGCTATATCTCCACAAGAATCCCCACAAGAAACAAAAGATGACCCTCGTCGTCATGAGTATTGGCAATCGAAACACGATAAGGTGCAGTCTGAACTCTCTCAAGCAAGAGATATAATAGGTCACTATGAGAATACACATAAGCCTATAGTTGATGGACTTAAACAAAATCCTGATATTCTAAATGCTTTAGAGCAGAGAGTTACAAACTCCAATGGACAAGTCGTTGGTTCACCTCCTATGCAGATGCAGCAACCACAAGTGCAGCAACAGCAGGTAGGAAATCAACTTCCCTCATTGCAGGCTCCAGTTCGTCCAGAAAGACCAATGACATATAGCGAGGTCGATGCTTTCAATGATCCTGAGAGTGAATCTTTCAAATTTAGACAAGCAAAAGATAAGTATATGGATGATATTGTTGATCATTATGGTAAAATTGAAGCTATGAGAAATCAGTTTGCAATGAACTTTATGCAACAACGTCAAAACCAGATGCATCTTGATAACATGAGAACTACAGCAGTTAAGAATATGGGTATGACTGATGACAAGGCTAATCGCTTTGTAGAATATGTACAAAATCCAAAGAATATAACTACTGAGCGTCTCGCAGCATTGTTTGAAATGGAAGAGGCAAATCGTAGGGGTTTAACGAAAGAGAATGTAGAAAGGCAACGAAAAGCTGAAGAGTATGAAAGGCAGAGACAAATGCAGGCTACACAGGCTCCGGCAGCATTAGCTACTGGTCCTGCTACACCTCAAGTATCTACCGAAGATAACTTCAATTCGTGGCTTTTAAGTAACTCGAAAGTTAGAAAATAAAGAAAGGAGCCTAACATGGCTATATCACAAAAATCCTTAGCTGCTGGTCAAACTGCTGTAGGACCGACCGGTGGATCAGGTGGTGTTCTTTTCACTGACAGACGAGATTTCTACATCGACCCACAAGTTGTTAAAGAACTTTGGACTGATGTAACTCCGTTTACGACGGTAATCTCAAATCGTGAAACACGCCAAACAAATGACCCATTATTTAAGATGTTTGAACATCGTAACCCTTGGGTAAAACAATACTTCCTTGTTAATAGTGATACTGATAACTTAGATTCAGATGGAGTTACAGAAACCACAATTACCATTGATGGCTATAACAACCTATCTTCTACACCACATGATGACAAAAGTTATATTGGTCTTGTGTGTGATGTATGGACAGATGGTTATGGTGCCTATAAGGGTCAGGTTGTTGTAACTGACACTTCATCTAATACTGTTATCAAAACTAAATCTATCAAGTTAGCTTCAGGTTCTGACACAGCACTTGCTGATAATGATATATTTTTAGTTGTTGGTAATGCACACGGTGAAGGTACTTACGCTCCCGAACCATGGTACGATGAACTCAAAGTAGTTTGGAATTCTTGTCAGATTTTCAAAACACCTTTGCAGGTCACTGGTACGCTTCTGCAAGCTTCCCTTCGTGGTGAATCTTCAGAATTGGCTCGGCTGAGAGTGCAGAAATCACAAGAGCATAAAATGCAGAAAGAAAGAGCATTTCTTTTTGGAAAACGCTTTGGTGGAACTGGACTAGCAGATTCACAGAATGATACTACTTCTGAGTCTTTTTCAGATAGTGGTCTTTTGACAGTGGATACTGGCGTTGGTGCAGGCAATGTTATCCGTACTACATACGGAATGGTAAGTGCCCTAGATGATTATGGCACAACATCCGGAGACTATCAGAATGAATTTACCATTAGCTCTTCATATTCTTATGGTGACTTTGTTGATGATATGGAAAAAGTATTTCAGTATATCCCAGAATCAGGCGTTAAGCGTGCATTCTGTGGTGCTGGAGCACTTGGTTATTGGTCAAAAATCAGTGGATCTGATAATATGGCTGGTAATTCTGGATGGACTGTTAACATTGGTGACATGAAACGTGACGCTCTTGGATTCAATTATCGTGTACTTGAAACTCCTCATGGAATACTGCAGTTGATACCAACTCCAGCTCTACGTGGACCTTATAACAAGTATATGGTTGTTGTTTCTGAAGAAAACATGTTCCATGCTCAGTATCGGAATCCGATGTATCAGACTAATATCAAAACAGATAATGCTTTCGATGGTGTGAAGGATCAATACTTCTCAGACGAAGGTGTTGGTATTTCACTAATTGATTCACATCATCTGTTTAAAATCACAGCATAAGGGGGGCTAAATTATGGCTAAACCTTATCTGGGTGGTTCAAGTGCAGGCATCAAGACAGTTACTGCTGATGCCACATTAATTCCTGCTGATTCTGGAAAAACTATTCTTATGGGTGCAAATGGAGTGGATATTACACTTCCATCTGCAGCTATAGGCTTAGAGCTTCAGATTATTCAGACTGCTGATTACGACACTGCAGTATGTACAATCGTGCAAGCTGCAGCCTCTGAGGATTTTTATGGAGCTGTTTATGGCTCCACTCAGGGTGAAAGTGCCGGAACAGATGCTGATGTAGGAGCAGCTGCTAATACAAAAATAACCTTTTCATCTGCTTCCTTAAAGGGAGATAGAGTTAGATTGATATCTGACGGAACTGGTTGGTATGTAGAGGCGTTTGCTCAGAATTACGCTGGAATAACGTTTGATAACTAAGTAATGACGACAAGGGGTGGGAGAGTAATCTCCCACTCCTATAGTTAAAGAAATGGAATTAGTAATGTTGAGTGGCAGAAATAGGAAAGATAATATTCTTCCTAATATTTGTTGGATTAACAAAGATAGGCGAAAAGATGGAAGAAGAGCCTAAAAATTATATTTGCCCTAGTTATTGTGAGGTAGATCACAAACACTTTATAAATGAAAAAACTAAGAAAGATACTTTAAATGAGCAAAGACAGATTCGGATTCGGTAGTAGTAATAAAGATTCTGGCTCAGAATTAGAGACCAAAGATCTAAAGGCAAAGCTTAAATCTATGGACTCATGGTTTTACACTAATACACCTGAGGATAAAAAAGAATTTGATATGAATATGTCTCAACATATGGTTAGTACAAATTTAGAGTTTGTAACTAAAATGATACCACATCATAAAGGAGCTATAATGATGTGCAAGTCATTATTAATGAAGCAAAAAACTCTTCCACCTAAATTGCATAAGCTTGTTTCTACTATAATATCTTCACAACATGACGATATAGTTCTTATGAGGAATTTAAAAAAGGAATATTCAAAATAATAAATGGCACAAGTAACGAATTTTAAAGATAGATTAGCAGATTACGCTGGATCCTTATCAGAAGCTGATGACGATGCTCTAAAGCAATATGTATTAGATTGTTGTCTGGAAGTAATAAAAGGTATACAGATTAAAGATTATGATCAAGTATATGCTTTTACAGCACAATCTGGAACTATTTCAGATGGCAATCCTGTTGACATAGTGGATACTAATACGCTTATAGGTGTTGTAAGGAATGGAGTACAAGCTACTAGGGGAAATTCATCTACTGGTGTATTCTATACAGATGCTGCCAGTATATACTTTGCAAGTTCTAGGGACCCAAAGTTTTGGGTTACAAATGGGGCTTTGCATATTGCACCAGATCCAAGTGGTGATGAAACAGCATTTTATCATTATATACCCAAATTTAGTATAAATAATTTTGATTCTGGTATTACTGAGATTGTAGACAGTGAAACTGGCAATAAATCATTCCCAGATAAATATTACGAACCTCTTTTAATGTGCTCTGCTATCAAGATCTTAAATAGACGTTTAAATGACTATTTAGAGAATGATGAGGACATAGAACTTGTAAATGGTATTCAGGCACAAATAGCAAGATTTGATATGGAATATCAGAAACTTATGGGGATAGAACCTAAATCTTAAGGAATAAATTATGGCATCATTAACAAGTCAAACAGTTGCATCAAGTTATGTTAAACTTCTAATTACAGATAGTAATTCAGGGCTATCTGGGACTGCAACTAATATTGAAGATGGAGATGGAACAGCTTCTCCGTTATACCTGTCTACTACTAAGCTTGGTATTGGGAATGCAAGTCCTGCTACTGCACTAGATGTGACTGGTGCTATTACTATATCTACAACCTCAGCACTTGCTGGTACCGTAAGTATTGGTGGTGGTTATGGTTCTACTGGTATTACACTAAGTGATGCTGGTGTAATACAAGCTAATGGAGCTATGACTATTGATGGTGCTTCCACCCTGACTGGTGCAGTTACTGCATCTAGCACAGCAGCTATAGCAGGAACTACAACAATAGGTGGTGGTTATGGAAGTACAGGAGTTACTCTTAGTGATGCTGGAGTAGTTCAAATGAATGGAGCCCTAACAGTTGGTGGGGCTTCTACACTAACTGGTGCAGTTACTGCATCTAGTACAATGTCTATTGGTAGTAACCTTTCTATGACTGGGAATATCCTAATGACTGATGATACTTCTATTGGTATAGCAGATGATGCTGAAAGAATAGAATTTGACGGAGCTGGGGATATATCATTTTTAGGATGTAATGTCGGTATTGGTACTACTACTCCAGAGACTGAATTCGAGGTTTCAAAATCTGGTGGTAGTGCAGGGTTATATATAACATCATATCATGATGATGCTGCGAATTATTCGACACTTTCTCTTAGAAAAGCTGATGGAACTGAGGGAGACGAAGATAAAATTGCTGATAATGATATCCTCGGAGCTATTGATTTTGTGGGTTGGGATAAAGATAGTGGTGGAAATTTTCTTGTTGGGGCAACTATTAGGGCAGTGGTCAATGGTGCTCCTGATGAAAATGATATGCCTACTGATTTAGAGTTTTGGACAAATGATGGTAGCTCTACAGCAACTCAAAGAATGACAATATTAGAATCTGGCAATGTTGGCATTGGGGAAACTTCTCCAGCAGTTCCTTTGCAAGTAACAGATACATCTGCGACTGGTTCGGTCCATTCATTATTAATAAAGTCTAACAGGATCGGATATGGTGCATTAGGAATAACAGGACAATTAGATGATACAGCTACAAGATATACAGGTATAACATTTGGTGATTACGGGACAGGCAAACATAAAGCTGGTATATTTTTTGAATGTGATGCTTCTGGTTCCAATCAACAAGGTGATCTGCATATTTGTGTAGATACTGCTGATGATAGTTCTAATGTAGTAAAGGGTGATGCAAAAATTACAATAGTGCACGAAGGAAATGTAGGTGTTGGGACTGTTTCTCCAGATTATAAATTAGATGTTTCAGGCTCTGCCAATGATGCAACGAGGACAGTTAATATTAAAAATGTAGTATCTGCTAGTTCTTCTGGTGGTGGTGTTTTACAGGTGAGTCACGATGATGGCTCTCTTATGACAAGTGGACATAGACTTGGCAGCATTGACTTTGCAGGAGCAGAATCTAGTGCATATTCAGCAGGTGCTAACCAATTAGATATTGGAGCAAGTATCTTTGCCAATGCTTATGGTACTTGGAGCGTATCGAACCATCCCACAGCTTTATACTTTGCTACCTGTAAAGATGGTACTGATGAAACACCTCAGAAACGTATGGCTATAATAGATACTGGCTTAGTTGGTATTGGGACTGCTACTCCAAGTACTTTATTAGAAGTAGAAAAAGACCAGAATACTACAACTACAATTATGGTTGATAATAATACCTCTGGTACAGCTGCAATAGCAAGTTTTCAATGTGATGCAGATGCAGCAAGTGGTAGATTTAGAACATATTCAAGTGGATATTCAACTTCAGGTTATAATGTTGCTGATTCTGTTCAAGTAGCAGCATTTAGTGCAACAGGGGGCTTGAATTTTGTTACCGACACAGGAGACTTTCATTTCTGGGCGAATACAACCGAGGCAGTTACTATAAAATCAGATGGCAAGGTTGGTATTGGGACTGCTTCACCAACTGCAGAACTTCATATCGATCAGGCAAGTTCATCTGGGGCATTACCAGTTCTTAAACTTGACCAAGCCGATGTAGATGATTCATTTATTGATTTTATAGGAACATCAGCAGCAGATGGTTCAAGAAGTGTATCTTCAGATACAACTACAGATAGTGCCAAATTTGGTGCTATAAGAATAGAGATCAATGGAGTAACAAAGTGGATTAGAATTTATGATGACCACTCATAGTTAATAAGAATTGATAGCTAAGGCAGAAGCCTTGGAAAATAACAACCAATAGGGAGAGTACAATGGGAAATAAGACGACAACTAAAACAGGTATGACAAATAATGAAACGGTAGAAGCAACATTTCATGGCAAAACACATGATGAGATTAGGACAATGGTTCAAAATCTTCAAGCTCAACACCAAGAAACAAAGACTAAAGCTATACAATTAAATGAATTGACCTTTAGAATTGAAGGTGCTATAGAGTTTGCTATGAGTCTGCTTCCACAGGAGGACAATAATGACACAAAAAACGTTAATTGAACTTGTAAAACAGCATCACCCACAACTTAGCGATGTACAAGTAAGGTTGTATTTAAATCAAGGTATGCGTGACTTCTGCAGAAAAACAGACATTATGAGAAGTGCTTTTCAGTTTGATACTACTGCAGATCAAAGATTCTATGAACTTCCTTCAGATATTATAAGTGTTGAAAAAGTTCATATAGAAGATTATATGATACCTAGAATCGTGAATACTCCAGAAAAACAGGATCTAACCTAATGTCTACTACACATACAAGAAATGAAGTATGGTGGATTGAACGTGGAGGTATTGCTATTGGCACTAGTAGTGAAACCTCGGAATCCATTACTGGACCAGTAGGAGATCTTACGGTCACCCTATATGTAATTAAAAATGGTGATACATTTATAGAATCTGATTCTGGACTAGCTGGTCAGATAGGTTATTTAGAAGAACCTGATCTTCCAGAAGAGTGGCACGAGGCTATTTTAAATTATGCCATAGGAAAAGGATATGAATTGCGACCAGATTCGATACCACAAGCTGGATACTATATGACTAGATATAATGAATTAGTATCTGAGGCTAAAAGATCTGCACATAAAGGTATTGATGGATCTAGCTATGGTATATATGGAGACCAATTCTAATGTGGAATACTCTTAATGTTGATTGGGAAGATCATGATTCAAATTATGAAGGTATATTCTTCAAGGAGATTGTTATATCAGATGGTCTAGTTACAGCATCTGTAACAGACCAAAATTATTGGGAAGAATTTACAGTTGCCACAGATCTATGGGAAAACTTTACAGAATCTATATGGAATGGAACTGTGTTTACAGAAGTAACATTTAGCTAAGGAGATAATAGTGGCTGACTTTACAGGCAAAAAAATACAAGATACTTATAAAAGATTAATACAGCTATCTGGTGCTGGTCAGCAAGAACTTAGTGCTAGTGCTGGTACAGGTCGTTATATATCAGATGGTGCTGGCAATAATAGTCCAGTAGCCCTATCTCAATCTAGAATGGGAATTAATACTACATCTCCTGCAGATCTATTACATATATATGATGCATCTAGTTCTGTAGGTCTACGTATTGATTCAATACTTCCTTATATTAATCTAATAGATAATAATGCAGCAGTTAGTGGTGCCGGTAACTTCAGGATTTCAACAGATGCTACTGAAGATAGTAATGTAGGTGCTTTCATTGTAGAAGATGTTAATGCATCTTTAGTCTCTCAAGGCAAACCATTCATAATACAAACCGGTGCTGATACTAATTCTCTATATATACAAGCCGATAATAAGATTGGCGTAGGTACTGCTGCACCTCTTAGTCTATTTCATGTTGAAAGCACTACAAGCGAAAAGTTTAGACTATCCTATGATTCTGGTGATTATATGAAGATGGGGGTAGATAGTAACGGTGCAACAACAATAACAACTGTAGATTCAGATGGTGCTGCTGGACATTTGGCACTTATGCCTGATGGCAATGTCGGTATTGGGACTGCTACTCCGGGTTATACCTTAGATATTGAAGCTAGTGCACCAACTTTAAATTTAAAGGCTACAGGTGATACAAATGCAGTAGCGATTCAATTTCTACCAGATGCAGGTGAATCAAATAACGACCAAGCTAGATTGTATATAGCAGATGCTGGAGTATGGGGTTTTCAAACTCACTCTACAGGTTCTTGGGTGTCTAGTATGACTATACTTAATACAGGCAATGTTGGTATTGGGACTACTTCTCCAGTTGATTTACTTGATATATCTTCATCTGGTACAACTTCTGACTATACTGCAATGTCTTTTGCTTCAGGGCAGTTAAGAATAATAAATTCAACTGATCCAGCTGATGATACAAAAAGATATGCAGCTATAACTTTTGCCCAAAGGGACGATGAGGTTGCAAGAATAGTTTCAAGGATGAATAATCACGATACAGCAGCTCAAACTTATGGTGATTTAAGATTTTTAACAAAAGGAGATGGGGAGTCAGCTTTAACTGAAAGGATGACAATATTAGATACTGGCTATGTCGGTATTGGTACTACTGATCCGGGTGCTGTAGGGAGCCATAGTAATTGTCTGACAGTTAAGACAACAGGTGGAAGTACTAGAGGAGCTATGCAAATTGATGGAAATGATGCTACAAATGCCCACGCTATACTTGAGTTTATGAGTGATGGGGTAGTAAAGTCATATATAGAATCAAGAGGGTCAAGTGGACATTTGAACTTGATCCCTGATGGCTATGTTGGTATTGGAACTATTACTCCAGATGGAAACCTCCATGTATGCAGTCAGGATTTGACACACGTTACACCATATGCCGATGCAGATGAATTTGTAATTGGTGGTTCAGCTTCTGCAAATGCTGGTATGTCAATACTTACTCCAGATGCACAAGATGCTAATATTGTATTTGGAAGTCCTACTGATGCTATTGGAGCAAGAATAGTATATAACCATGATGGTGCTAATTTTCATATAAGAACAGCAAAGGTCGGTCATTCACTTATACTAGGTGGTGACAATCAGATTCCTGTTTGCACAATGAGTGGAGCTTCTGGAAGTGAAATAACTTCATTTGTAGGCAAAGTCGGTATTGGGACTGCTGCTCCAGATACACTTCTACATTTGGAAAGTAATGATGGGACTTCACGCTTACGATTTACTGATACACGTACATCAATGACTACTGGCGAAATTGGCAAGCTTGAATTTGAAACAAAGGATTCAGGTTCTGCTGGCGTTGGAGCGTATATTCTTGGAGTAGCTGGAGGGACAGGAGGAGAAGTAGATTTGACTTTTGCTACGGGTCTTGGTGCTAGTGGAGGTGCAGAACGTATGCGTATTACCTCAGAAGGCAATGTTGGTATTGGGATTTCTTCTGCATCTACAACATTACATGTTAAAAGGGAAGATGCATCAGGATATACTGCTGCTAATTCAATTAGAGCTGAAGAAGCTCATATACTTTTGCATAATAGTAATTCTCATTCATCAGCAAATGGAGGTATGTGTGGTATAGGTTTTGATACCAATACGGCTAATATGTTTTTTGGTGCAGTTTCAAATTCAGCTACTCACGATGGGGATTTTGTATTTGTTACTGATACAGATTATGCTGGTGGTGGTGAAGCTATGAGGATACTAGCAGATGGCAAAGTCGGTATTGGGACTACTTCACCAGATACGAAACTTGAAGTAGTTGGTTCTTTCGCAGCAAATGGTCCATCTTCTACATTTGTTACTTTTTCTGATGGTGATGCTACACCTTCTGTAGCTACAGGAAATATATTTAAGCATCATGCAAGTACACAAACTATTAATATGTTTGATGATGGCATTTGTGGGCAAATAATTACAGTAATCTCAACTGCTGCTATAACATATGACTTTAATGCAAGTAATCTTAAATGTGGTTCTGCTGATATAGTTACAGCTAATGGGGATGTGACCATGTGGGTATTTGATGGTACGAATTGGTATTTGATTTCTTGGATGGATGTTGATGCTAATTTAGCTGATGGTTCAGCAGGTGGATTTTAAATAATAATGGAATTAAATAACAACAAAGGAGTAAGAAATGGCATACAGTGACCATCCAAAAACAGATGTATCTGCATGGGGAGAGAAAGAGTATGGCTCTTATGAGACACATGTAGAGGCATTATCAGGAACATCATTAGTAGATATTAGTAGTGACTTAACTATAACATCAACCAAACCAGCTTCGGAGATTCATGTATTTGATGCTACTCCCGGTGGAGCAGGTACAGGTGATTTTAAAGTAGCAATTAATGGTGGTGATACAATGACCTTGGCTATAGCTCAACTTCCACTCATAATAGATACAATGCAAGTAACACAACTTCAGGTTGGATCTGAGACTTCTACTGATGATCCCGGTGTTACAGCATTCTTTAGATAATGTCTAGCTATGGTGGAAAAAAAGCTGTCTCTCCTGTTAAGATTACTGATCTTAAAAAAGAGATAGTCAAGAAAAATAAAGAGCTTAAGAATAAGAATAAGTCTCTCAGTTCTTCTAATAAAGTTATACAGAAAGATTTAAAGTCATCTGAAAAGAAGTTAAAGTCTATTGATGACCTTATTTTTGACAAACAAATGTCACTTGATGGATTAGATCTTGAGATAATGAAAAGGTCTGAGACTATTAAAGAAAAGAATTCTACTCTGAAGGAGGTAATCGAATCTCTAAGCAGGCAGATGTCAGAGCGTTTTTCACTCGAAGAAGAGATTGAGGATAATGGTAGTAAAGTGGAAGCCTTAAAGGCTGAAATTGGAGGGTTGTATACTACTATTAAATCTTTAGAGAGCAAGGAGCTAGAACTTGAAAGTATTAAAAAAGATATATCCAAATGTAAAAAGGCTGCCTCTAATGCTAAATCTGCTGCTAAAAAAGCAACTTCAAACTGTAAACTTGCGAAAAACAAAGCTGCTAAACAAATTGCAGCAATACAAGAAGATTTAAATAAGAGTCAATCTATAAAACATGATATGGAAATGCAGATTAAAGAAACTGTATTAGAGTATAAGAATATCACTAGTAAGCAAAACGAATTGCTTGCCAAGGTATCTCAAGAAATTGATTATGCTCTTAATAAAAAGAGTGATATGGAGACTGCGATAAAGAATTACAAGGTTGAGATCTCAGATCTTATTGATATTATAGAGAATAAAAAGAATGATATGAAAAGTATTAGAGCTGAGTATGATAAGTTTAAACTACAAGCTTTTGATGAAATGGCTAGATTGAAAATGAGAGGTAAGATAGAAAATATAAATAAAGCAGGACTCGGAGATGTCTTCTCTAAGTAGTTCTGCCATAAAACTTGTTGATCGTGATGGTGAAAACATTGACGATGGAGATGGAAAACTTAATGTAAATGCCACATTGGTAGCAGGTGCTACTATTGATATTGGTGATGTTGAGATTTTAGGTCATGGAGCTATTACACATATTGCAAGAAATGTCACAGACTCAGCAGTTCAATTAGGTTCTGTTGCATGTAAACATGCAGATATTATGGCTAATATTTCAAATACAGGAATAGTATATATTGGTGCAAGTGGAGTTTCAGCAACTACAGGAATAGGCTTATATGCAGGTGATGTATATAGTGTTGATATATCAAATACAAATCTACTATACGTAATATCTACAGTTAGTGGTGATGATATAAATATAGTGACATATAACTAATGGCTAGCAACGTAACAAGAGACCATCATAATCTTCGGAGAAATCTGAATCTTAATGGTAATTACATCTCCAATGATGGTGGTGATGAAGGTATTACTATCAATGATTCAGGTCTTGTTTCAATTAGTGGCGACTTAAATTTAGGAGGAGGTATAGATTCTGGTTCAGGGATTAAAATTGATGCAACAACTGCAATAGAGCTTGATTCAGGAAGTGGTGATGTATATATTACTAAAGGTGGTGTAATGTCAAACCTATTTGCAGTTTTTAATGCCGATACAAAACAATACAATCAAAATTATGATATAAATAATTATTTAACGTTAGCTGTAGGAGCTAATGGTGCAACTACTTTATCAACTACAGACAGTGATGGGGCTGTTGGTCATTTGACTTTAGCACCAGATGGTTCTATTATACTTAATTCTGCAAGTGGTGGATTTGAAATGCACGGAGCTGGAACTACTGCCAAGTTTGCTGATATGTATGCTGGTATGCTACTTGGATATACAGATATTGGATTAGATGAAGGGCATACAACCCTTGCATTAACTACTGTTGCTTCAGGTTATGTAATTCCAACTGATGAATTTAGTGTGGCATTTGTCATTCCTCCGTCTGGGAATGTGTTAATAGAATTTCAGATACAATATGGCTCTGGTTCTTCTGGACTTGGAACACTTCATGCTGGATTATCTACTACAAATAAAACTACTGGATATACTCAATTAGCAGATTACCATGAAAAAATGTTTGATGATTCAAGTGTAAGGAATGGAATTTATACTGTAAATGGTTCTTGGACATTAACTGGACTTACTGCTGGAGATTCTGAAGAACTATGGATAGGCTTTGCTTCACAATCAACAACAGGGACTCCAAATCTATTTTGGGGTTCAAATGGCACTGGAAGATACCCCGATTTTATTATGAAAGCAACAGCATTACCAGCAAGTATAACAACATAGAATAAATGATAGACTTACTAAATGCGAGAGGGCATGGAATGATAGATACACTTAAAACAACAGGAGCTGGCATTAGTGGCTGGTGGTTATCAGTAAGTGGTTGGTTGCCAGAGTTAGTGTCATTAAGCGTGGGAATTGCCACATTCGTATATCTTATTATAAAGATTAAAAAAGAATATGTATGAATATAGTAACAGATTATTGGGAGCAAATAGTAGCATTTATTATACTTGTTACTATACTAGCGAAGGTAAGGGTAGACGTCGAAGTATTAAAGGAAAAGGTTAAAACCTTATTTGATCTATGGAACAGAAGGAAGGACTAATATGCCAAAACGAATACCTGATATCGAAAGAAGACTTACAAAGCTTGAGGAGTTATCCCATCCTCCAGTTGAATGGGAGCATAAAATAGAATCTCATGACAATGCCATATTTGGATTGTATGAGAGACTACAACAACTAGAAAATAAATTGAAGGAGATCGTATGAGCTTTATATTGGAAAACTGGGAGTATATACTTATAGGTATCTTTGCTATTGATAAGGCAGTAGCATTGTCAGCCAGTGAATGGGATGACCTTATTTGGACAGCTATTAAAAAAGGAATTTATAAGGTGTTAGGTAAATAGTATGATGATAAAAATGGTTTTAGGACAACTCTTTAAAAAACATGGTATGATAGGGGCACTAATTAAAGTTGGTGACTTCTTTGTCGGTATGACTAAAAGTAAAAAAGATGATAAAGTTTGGGCTAAATGTAAGAAGATTTTAGATGCCGAAATTTAGCAAGAGATCATTGAGACGACTTAATACTTGTAATCCAAAGTTACAATATCTCTTTAAAGAGGTAGTAAAGCATTTTGATTGCTCTATCATTGAAGGGAAGCGTTCTTTAAAAAGACAGAAAGAACTGCTCAAAGATGGAGCAACAAAGACACTTAATAGTGAGCATCTAAGTGGCAGGGCTGTGGATGTATATCCATATCCTGTCGACTTTGAAGATAGAGATAGATGGCACTACTTTGGTGGTTATGTTCTTGGAACAGCAAAGCAGTTTGGAATAGATCTGATTTGGGGTGGCGACTGGAATAATGACACAAAAACAAAGGATAATACATATGACGACTTATGCCACTATGAACTCAGGTAATATGTGGACCACTAGCATGAGCTTGTTTTATCCTTTTGAAAATAAGGGAGCTTATGAAAGTTACCAAACGTGCAGTCGTAATACCAGATCAACACTTTCCTCTACACGACGAAGGTGCAGTAAGTGTGGCTCTAAAAGTCATAGATCTAGTAAAACCTGACCTCTTTGTTAACCTTGGTGATGTCGGTGAATGGAATAGTGTTTCTTCGTGGAAGTATAAAAAGGTCAAAAGACCTCCACTTGAATATCAACAAGTTGAGGTAGATAAAGAAATAATTGAAGTTAATAAAGGCTTAGATCTATTTGATGAAGTCTTAGATAAGGTAGGTTGTAAATGGAAAATAATGTGTGCAGGGAATCACGATGAATGGCTTGATGCATTTGTTCTTGAACATCCCTATCTTAAGAACTATACCTTCAGAGAGGCATGCCATTTGGATGCCAGAGGATATGATTATCATCCATACAACGAGCCTGTTACTATTGGGAAGATGACCTTTATACATGGATCCTATACAACTGTTAATCATGCTAAAAAACATCTTGAAAGTTATGGTGAGAATATAATGTATGGTCATGTTCATGATATACAGAGATATACTTCTACAAAGCTTAGTGGTACTAAGGCTGCTTGGTCTATCGGCTGTTTAAAGGATATGTCAGCAGAAAAGAATAGATGGCTTAAAGGTAGGCTTATTAACTGGGGTCATGCTATTGCAGTGATAGACTGGTTTGAGAATGATGAGTTTATAGTCAATGTTGTAGAGATAATAAATGGCAAAACTACCCTTTGGGGTAAAATAATAGAAGGAGATTAAGATGAGTTTTCTAAATGCATTTATCGCAGGTGGTGGAGCTGAAGCATTGGGAGGTATTTTAAATAAAGCAGGTATAGGACAGAATGCACAGGCTGGTGGAATGTTTTCAGGAGGTTTTCTTGATACTTCTGGTGCTGGAGGAATAACTCCTGAATCTGTTCTTAGTGGACAAGGTGGTAGTGTTCTGGATCTTGTTAGTCAAGCACAGCAGCCACAACAAAGTAGTGGTGGTGGAATATTATCAAAGATAGCTGGTGGATTTACTGATGACAAAGGCTTATTCCAAGGTGGTGAAGACGGTAGATTGTTTGGAAGGATTAGAGATCTACTTGGTGGTAAAAAAGATGGAGCTGCTAGAGAATATGCTCAAGAATTTGATCCACAAAATACTGATCAAGTACTTGAGATGCAGAAAAAGATGAATAAACTTGGTGCCAAACTTGAAGAAGATGGCATCATGGGTCCACAGACACTTGGAGCTTTAAGGGCACTACAAGGTGGTGCAACAGACCTTAGTGGAACTGCAGAAGCTGCACAAGTTGCACAGGATGTATCTAATATAATAGGTATAGATCTTCCAGCATCTAATAATGCTCCAGCTATGACACCACAGAATATAACACCTGAATCAGTACTTGCAGGTCAATCTGGTGGTACTATACAGGATTTAGTACAACAATCTATAGCAAGCCAGCAACAAGCAAGTGAACAAGCACAAGACCCATATGGTTTTGGTGCTCGAAGTCAAGGTGGTCAGTATCAAGGTGGCTGGTAAAGTAAATAAAGGAGAATAATTATGGCATTTGGTTATGGTAATGGGAGAGATCCTAAAGGATATGGTTCACCATTTGAAGGACGTAGTGTAGATTCTGTTCCAGTGCATGATCAGAATATAGCAAGATATGGTGAATCTATCGGACAACGGATGAATCATCCTGAAATAACAAAAATAATTGGAGACCATTATATGGCACAAGCCAATAAAAGGACGAGACAGTTAAATGCTAAGCAGCCTCGACAAGCATTTGGTTATCATAATGGTGGTATTGTCCAGAATTATCACAATGGTGGTCCTGTTAATCCTGCTATGAATTATCAACCTATGAATCCTAATATGAATTCTACAGATACAGTTCCTGCTATGCTGACTCCCGGTGAAGTAGTATTAAATAGACAACAACAGCAACAGATGGGGAATTTAATGGCTAATGGTGGAAGGGTTTCTCAAGGTGGTATGCAAGGTGCTGCTGAAGCATTTAAACAAATTGGCGTTCCCGGTTATCAAGGAGGTGGTCATGTTGGGTCTGGTTATCAAGGTTCAAACCCTTTAACTGCACAAATATTGCATAATCAATGGATGGGTGCAGGGGGTGACACGAGTCAGCCTGACCTGAGTCAGATTCCAGAACAGCACTCAGGAACCATATTAAGTGGGGCTGACTATCAGGGTTCAAACCCTTTAACTCAACAAATATTGGATAATCAATCGATGGGAGAGCAACAATTTGATCCTAATGATTTAAACCAAGATGGTGTAGTAAATGTTCAAGATATAATTTTAAAACAAAATCAACAACAAGTTACTCCAGAAAGTGTTTTAGCTGGTGAGTCCGGTTATCAGGGCTCAAACGCTTTAACTCAACAAATATTGGCTAATCAATCTATGGGTGGTGATGTTGGTGATATAGTACGACATCAAGGAGAAGTACAAAGTATGGCTAACCAAGCTTTAGGAATAGATCCAGAAAGCGTCAATCAAAATATGCAAGCAATGGCAGACTTTGACCCATTAGATTCAGAGTCTACAGCAATGCATCAGGAAGCATTAAATGCTGCTGGATATACAGATGATAATGGGGAGCCAATAGTAGTAGATGGTCAATTTGGTCCACAAACTGCAGGTGCTTCTGTCGAGCTTAACCAAGACTTAGATTCTTTAAATGCTAATGCAATGGCTGTTGGGGATCCACAAGGTGTTCTAGCTACACAGAATCAACCAGAAGGTGGAGGGGAGTGGGCAAATGATGCTACTAATATGACTATTGAAGATCTTCAGCAAGAGATACAGAACGGTAATCCCAATTTTAATGTTACCGATATTGTTAAAAAGCAGCAACAAGGTGAACCACTTAGTCAGCCTGAACAACCAGAAATCCAAGATCAGCCTGAACAAGTAGAAATCCAAGATCAGCCTGAACAAACAGGAAGCCAAGAGTGGATTAGTGATTCTACAGGTATGACTGTAGAGGAAATAGCCGATCAAATAAACCAAGACAATCCTAATTTTGATATTACCGATATTGCTAAAAAACAAAATGAAATTTCTGCATTTCAGGAGTTGCATGGGTTGTCAGATAGTCAAAATCAAACTCTTCCCCAAGAAGCTCCTGAACCAAATTTATTTTCACAACTTTTTAGTGGGAGTGCGTCAGAAAGTATGGGAAATCTATTCAGTCTATTCCAGCATTTTAGTCAAATGGCTGGAGGAGGTAGCCAGCCTTTAGCACAAGGTGTGTCAGCACAAGGTGGTATGACGCAAGCAGGTGGAGTTACAGATACTGGAGGGATAACACACGCTGATATAGCCCCCACAATACAGACACAGCAAGCTGATTTTACAACAGGTGGTGTCGGAACAACATCTGTGCCCACTTATGGATCTAATATTAATCAAGGAAATTGGGCTGCCGGGACTGGTCCTTTTGGTAGTGGTCAAGGATATAATCCTGTCCAACAATATATGACACAAGGTCAACCAGTAGATGCTTATGGCAATCCAATTAATATATAAATAAATGGCTAAAGAAATATTCGAAATAAGGAACTTTAACTTAGGTACATATACTACCCAGTCTGACGTAGATATACCTCAGGAGGCAGCTTCTTATTCGTTAGATGTAGATCCTCTAAATAGAGAAGGTCGTCTTATTGGTAGACCTGAGGATTCTACTAAGGTATCTGGTATAAATGGCTCTGCATTTCAGATAATAAATAGACCAGCTCCTAATGACGAAACACAAGATGTTGTATACTTCGATCCTAGTGATAATAAAATTAAAGTTATATCTGACTTCTATGGTACTCCGAGTACTGGCACAACATCTTCAGCCCTTGATGATAGTACAGATGTTACTATGACTAAATCGAATCAAGAGGTTCATATAGGGCTTGGTAAAAATCAAGAACCTAAATGGGCTGGTTATGTTAAGAAACAATTTGGAATTGAATATTCATCTATACAAATAGAGGATGCAGAACTAAAAGCTCCAGAGCTTTGGCAAGCAATGAAAGAACATTTGGAAGATGATACTTATCTTTATGCTATCGGTGGAGGTTTACTTGGTAGTGCAGTAGATGCAAATTCAGCATATCATACTTCTGGCTGGACAGCTAACGATGTGTTTCCCAATCTATCTGATAGTAAGTATATATATAAGTTTGACAAGGCAACTGGAGAGCTGGTTTATAAATCAGAAGTCTTTGGTGATATAGCTTCTATATGTTTATTTGATAATAAACAAGAGTATGGTTCTGGTGATAATAGTTATTTATGGGTTTTTGACAGAGCTGGCACAACTGTATCAGGTAGTGCTAGAATCTTTGGAACTGTACATAAGGTAGATAGAGAAACATTTAAAATAGTGCAAACTAATCCAATTACAAATGTTAATACACCAGATGGAAGTATTGATAGTACTGGATATAGTGGTGATGCAAAAGATTTTTTCTGGAATGGTCAATATATAGTTACAGATATGATGACTAATGGTGAATATATATGGATTACAATAGCAGAGTATGATTATAATCCTGCTCTTCCAGATTCAGTATCTATAATTTGGAATGCTCCTATACCAATAGTTGATGGAGATATCACTATATCTCCTAGAATGCCCTTTCTAGGTACTAACTCAGGAACTGGCGACTCAAGCAAGGGTGCATGGGTAGATGGAAGTAATAATAATGTATATGTATCTATGAGGATAGCACAAAACGGTTTATTTTATTCAAATGATGGAAGCTATATAAGCTTATTATGCAAAATATCTCATATGGGTAATGATAATAGATTCCTTTTAACAACTGGTGGCTCAAACAATCAGTTGTCTTATAATTCTGGTTCAGATAAGGGAAATTATATGTTATTTAAAATATATAATAATCAGACTCAGGATTCTCAAGATGATTTTATTAACAATAAGCCTTTATTTTATACGACTAATACTACCCTTACTGCAACTAATAGAAACTCTTATGTTTATTCCAATGGTAGCGTTGTATATATAAATAGATCTTCTGAAGATAATCTATCAGTAGATAAATTTATTCAAGCCTCTATTAATTCACTTTCTTTTGGTGGTAATATTGATGATGCTAAAGAGTATACCAATACATATGCAGATTTTAATAATAATGTGCCACATCTAACTATAAGCAGTATTAATGACGATATATTATACCTATTTAATAGTCCCGGTTTATATGCATATGGAAACAAACTTATCGGGCATTTATATACAATAGATAAATCAGCAGATAATACTCTTCAGACTCTGTCAATTCCAGAAGTTCAAATACATATAGATGGGACAGCAGATTATTCAAATACTAATAATACTATATTTTATAAAGTATCCTTTTTATATGATTCATTTC
>VTLG01013117.1_pt1 | contig 24530 bp, 33 predicted proteins | sample 4694571 | NCBI WGS metagenome assembly VTLG01 (sample SAMN12604809, study PRJNA352737) | marine metagenome | biome: ENVO:00000447; feature: ENVO:00000209|ENVO:00000569|ENVO:01000036; material: ENVO:00002151; isolation source: viral sequences binned using virsorter ...
TCATACTCCATACTTCTGCATGGATCGTCCAGACCCAAGCAGTAATGAACAGTACGAAAGCCCAATGCCACATCTTGCTAGTCATCATCAGTGCGAACCTATATTGCGACCAACCTGTATGCGAAGGTCTGTTAAAGTTGTTTGTACCTTTTCCATTTGTTCTCCAAAATGTTCCTCTGCCTCGTGAAGATGTTCAAGCATAATACTGTGCTTCTGCATTTGTTCGTCGATTTCGAGGACAGTCTGAAAAAGCCAAGTTACGATTGACAAAAGGAGTATCCCCAAAACTGGAGTTCCAATTTTGACAATGTTATGTTCAAATACTGTTTGTGCTTTATTTCCATTTTCTTCCACTGGCACGCTCCGTTTCAGTAGTGACATATTTTGATTATCCGCATTTCAAAACGTGTAACTTACTGGTTTACTTTTTTCCTTTTTCGGTTTGTCAAAATCTTCAATCGTCAAATTCTTGTCCCTCTTTTTTTTCGTTTTCCCAAAAACTTTTTCGCCCTCCTTCAATGCCTTTTCATAAGCATCATCTTTTTTTTTACCCCAAAATTTTTCCCAAAATCTACTAAATCCCATGTTCTATTTTTGCTTTTTTTAGTTCCAAAAATGTGCCCGTAAATCGCTGGCGTTGGCACGAATGACAAAGAAAGGAGGCCGTCCTTATGATCATACCCTGCTTTGCTAACTTCTCTCAGCGGGGATTTTAACTGTCTTTATAGACATATTTTGTTTACAGCCTTTTACTCTATTTTACAGTCTAAAAGTCTGAAAACCGGTTACTTTTTGGTAGGCTTTTTTGAGGATTTATAATTTTTATTGGCAGATTTTCCATTTCGTTCTCCATTATTTTCTGCCTCCCCATGTTCGGGATCGTGCTTTTCACGAAACCAATAATCCGTAATTTTAACAAGCACAGCGACATAGGTACCCACCAGTATATTAACCAGATCGCGAGAGGATTCTTTAACTTCTGCATAAAACAAGAGCCATAACAAGACAAGGAATGTAATAGCATTCGCCACCGAAATAATAAAACGTGACCAGAAATTAAGTAGCTTTCGGTTCTCAAGTGCATCGCCACCTCCACCTAAAAGTGATCTGTTATGATGGTCATTTCTGCGAGCCATTCATTAATCATCTGCTGGTTCTGCTGTGTTGCCTTCTGCCACCCATTCAAGATATTGTGCATAATGTCTATTAGCTGGATCATCTGGAATGACAACTTCTTCATCTGGAAATTCTGAAGACTCTATTAACAAAACATAATTACTATCTTTTATTTTTTTGTATTTCATTTTATATTTCCATTTTATATTTCTGCATCCACTATAAGATGAGCATTTCTACCCCAACAAATATTACCAGCAGTAGCACTGCTAGTACCAGTACACTCATAAAAAGCAAAAGTTGAACCTAGAACTCCAGCCGAAACTGCTGAAAAAGTTTTTGCTCCAATAGCTTGTTCATGAAGAATTGGATTACCATACTTACTTATTATTGGAGTTGCTCTTTTTGTTACTTGAAAAGAAGCAACCCCTTCACAAGCAGTAGTACTATAAAAACGACCAGAATAGTCGCCACCGGCTATTTCATGATACCTCTGACACCTTGCCAACTCATCCCCATATGATCTCGACTCAAATGGAGTTGCGTTACTTCCTAGTTCAAGCTGGACACCTGTGAGGTAAAAGTTATTTGCAGTATTATCTAGTAAATTTTGTTGATTTGAAGAACCAGTTTTTTCTCCTCCCCCCGAAGTTGCAGTCCAAGCATTTAAAGTGTGATTTGTATAATCCGATCCTGCCACTAAAGTCCAGTGAATTGTTAATCCGGGGCCAGTATCGTTATTAATAACTCCTGAAGTATCACCCGGTATTAAGACTGAAAATTTTTCCCAAGTATTTGCACTTGCAACTGTAAACTCTCTAATGATTGTTTTGTTTGAATTATCATTTTGCAACATATCAACACAATGAATCCCACTTTTGGGACTCCTAATCCAAAAACTTAAAACCATATCTTTTGCAGTTGCAGCACCATAATCTAAATGTTGTAAATTCTGTGCTTCAATTACTTGAGCCACAGTAACTAAATCTCCTGCATCTACGCTTGAAACTATTGTAGTGCAATCAACCTTTAATGAATTACTAAATCCTGCTGGACTTTCGCTGTCGTGAGTTGTTAAAACTCTCCCTTCTGTAGAGTCTAAAAATATTTTAAATCTATCAACTGCTGAATATACACCATTTGTTGCATGTGATATACCTCCTCTCTGAGCCACATTCATAGCACCATTAATTATCATATTCCTATTACTCAATGGAGTAGCCGGGACAAGATCACCTGCAACTGTAACATTACCTGAAGCTGTTACATTACTAAATGTACCTGCAACACCACCACCAGATTCAGTAAGTGTGGTGACATTATTAAGTTTCAAATCTGCCATTTTTTACTCCGATAGTTTTGGATATTTATCTTTGGTTTTCTTCAACTCAGCCTTTAAGCCTGTAACACCTTTATGGTACAGAAGGTCAAACTGCTCTGCGAAAGATGGATAAGCATCTGCCCTGTTTCGTGCATATTCCTGTGCATCGTATTCTGCTTGAAGTTCTGCTAGTTTAGCATCAATTTCTGCTTCAGAAGGTGGTGTTTGCCCATCGTGATATTTAATATCTCTACCATCTGTACAGCCACTAACTCCTCCACCAACTAATGCTAATATTGCATCAAATCTATTAATCACGCATCACCTCCATTGCTGTAATTGATGTTATGCTATTTGCATGTCCAGCAGTTACCGTGGTTGCATTCCAAGGTCGAAAAGAAATACGATATGAAATTTCATTTGTAGTTCCTGCGGTATCTTGCATCATAATCGTTCTAGGCCATGTTCCTGTAGCATCTGAAGTAACCCATATACCAAAAGCATAATTTTCGCCTGATATATTATATGATTCAGTTAAATCACTCGCATTCTTATAAAAAGAAAGACTCATATTAGTTGAAGTAGGTTTACTTACCTGCGTTGAACCTATTAATATAATCTTATTACTTTCATGACTTGGAGTTATTTCCATTACAGGCCAAGTCATATATGCAGACCATGCATCCGAAGCGCTTGTAAACGCATCATTATCCAAAACATGTTTTACTTGTAAAATATGCCCTGCTGGAAACGTAACACCACTTCCTAATGTTCCTGAAGTTACTGTACCTAACCTTGTAATATTATCCTGAGTACCATTCGGCATTGTTCCTGTGGCATTTGTCAAGGCAATAGTAGGCGATCCTGTCACCGCAGTTGCTATAACAGGCTCAGCACTCGAGGTCTGAGTTGCTAGAGTCTTTGTGTTAAGTTTTAATGTTGCCATTTATTTACTCCTAATCTGGTTTAGATGGAAATACAATCTTTTCTGGATCAGCATTAGATGCAGGAAGATCACGCAAATCTTGTCTATACTTTTTCCAAGCATCTGACATTGTTACATCTGAACCTGACATCCAATCTGTATCTTTTAATAAGCTGGTTCTTTTCTTTCTAATCCACCTGAACTTTGCAGTCTTTTGTGCTTCAGCACTAACTGCATTTAATGCACTTTCTGTTGGTTGTGTACCAATAGAATCGTTCCACATAGTTATTTCTATTTTTCCATCTCCATGTAGTGAAACAGACCAGTCCTTTTCTGTAACACTTTCTGGAAATAGATGTTGAATACAATCTGCAATATTATCTGGATAGCTCATAAGTCACTTGATCCTACATAGGTTACAGAAAATTTACATACGCCAGTATTTAGATTTTGTGCACTTCCTTCTCCTTGATGAATCCAAAGACTAACATAATCATTAGTATCTAACCCCATTATTCCAGAACAAAGACAAACTAAATCCAGATCTGAAGCGGCTGATCTGAGATTAACATACGCTACTACGTCATAGTTCTCTCCAGAACCATTCCTTCTGAGAGCTAGATTTATCCATTCTCCTTCATCCATATATGAAGTACCTGCTTGTGCTGATACATGATAATATCCTGAAACAGTTGGTGTCCATCTTCCTCCAGAGAACTTCCCAAACATATCCGAATCATCAGATCCGGATGAACCACTAGATGCGTGTTTTGTCCAAGTTCCTCCAACAACCTCTGTCCAAGCATTATGTGGTATTGACTGCGCTGCAGACAAATAATATGAACATCCCAAAAAGTTATGTTGTAAATAACCTAGTGAATTTAGTTCTCCTCCTTTTATATAATCATAACTATTTGTAACTGTTTTAATTGAACTAGGTTTTAATGTAACCGTACTTGGCAGAACTCCTGTTACTCCTGCCGCTGGAATATCAGTAATCGTACTCCCCATTGATGGTTCATCCGATCCCGATTGACTGAATAATGTTTTTTCATTAATTTTAAAGTCACCCATTTTTCACCCTATTATATTAAGCAATGCACCAGAAACAATGTCAAGGTCAGTTGTCACATCAAGGCTGGTGCTCACATTCAAATTTCCATTAACTACCAAATTTGGAATAACAATCGGCCCACACAACAAAGTTGATTTACCAGCTTCTTGATTGAAGGTTGCTTTCAGCGTTGATAAATTCTCAGTTAAGCCAGAGGAAAGAATTGTTGATTCTCCTCCACTTCCTATCATAAATTTCATATTATCTCCTATGCGTCATCAATTACTTCAAATGAAACAAATATATCTGCCTGTGATGTTGCTCCTGCTTCTAATTGATCTCCTTCCATAAGATATATTGGCTTGTCTAAAACTACAAGTGCATCATCTGCAGATAAAGTTACTGTACTTGCGAGTTTGAATGTTCCTGCATTATCTTCTGCATCTAAAATACCTCCTGAAGTAAAAGCAACTTTGGTAACTGCAACAGTAACATCAGTTGAATTGGTTGCATGAGTATTTGCAACACCAATATAATTAATCTTTAAAATCTTGTTCGATTGACAGGTCATTATGTCAGTCGTAACAGTCGTTGTAAGAGCTTCCCCAATGGATTGACCATAAATTGAAGAAACTGATACTATGTTTGGATTTGCCATTTTTATTCCTTTCTAATTAAAATTATCCACCAAAGACCACTGCCATGGCAATAGCCTTACCTGTTGTTGCCATTCCAATACCACCAGCACCTTCAATATTACCATCTGTATCAATGAGCATATCAATCACACCAGAGTCATTCAAGACAACAAAAGATGCAGGATGAATTTCTGGTGATGCGTCTGTACTTCCAGATGCTATCACAGCATTGACTGTAAGAGATGTATCACTTGCTATTGCAGTTATGGTTCTTGTTTGTGAATTTACTACAATCTGATCACCAACTTTAGCTTGTTTAGTAAATACTGTTCCAGAGCCCGGAACTGTTGTTGTGCCATCAGGCGTGATGCTTCCAGTAATATTCGTATTATTTGCCGAACCTCTTGCAGACCTTGCAACAGAAACCCAATCTGTGCCTGTATAATATTTTAAGTGATCTGTAGTGGTATCGTGCCATAACTTTCCTGCCGCAACATTTGATGGCGCACTATCACCTGCATTGGAGGCCTCAATTTCCAGAAATAAAGTATTGAGATCGGATCTGACATTAGCCCCAGTATCATTTGCTATCTCATAATCATGTGTGTTTGCCATTATTAGACTCCTCTTGCGATATAATTATAGTTTCTTGTTTGTGAAACTGCACTTGAATTATAAAAATTTACATTAAACCCAGTTTTAGATTCACTGGAAATAGTCATGTAATCCCCTGTTGCCATGTTAGTTGGCGTAACTACCAAATCTGGAACTATATAGAATGGATTTGTATATGTAATTGATGAAGAAGTTTTTGCACGATCACTTTCCGAACGTGGAACCATATCTACTTTCAATTCCAATTCACGCAAAGTAAATTGGGAGTTCGAATCAAAATCATCAAATGTCACCCTAATTTGAATTCCTCGTGCAACCACATCTATTATCAAGAACTCTTTCCAATCAGTCCAAGTTGCTCCACCAGATGCAGGATCATCACCAGTAACCCTAGATTCTACAGTAAGATTATCTAACTGTTTAACATCTTCCCAAGCTGGCCTTAGGTCAACTTTACCCCAATAATCCATGTTGTTGGATCCATCAGTGACCAATGAAGTGAATATTTTATGTGTATGAATTCTTGCAGGAAGCACTGCACCCAAATCCCTTTTTACACCAGTATAAATTGCTGGTTGTGTTCGACCTCCAAGTTCATCTATTGTGGGAACCCATGTGTCCATCACTTCTGCAACTGAATCAATTAATGCTCCACCAAGAAATCTTAAAACATCATCACCATCATCTACTGTCTCGTAAAAACCATCCATTGTACCAGCCCATAATTCCTGTTCTGGAAAGGTTGCAACCAATTCTGATCCATGAGAAGTAATTGTGTCCGTATCTAAATAAGTATCAGATTCCAGACCTCCACTGTTCACCCATTTTGCCACATACTTTCCATCAATAACAGGAACAGTAGTTGTAGTATTACCAACTGCTATTTGTCCAACTTCTATTGCATCTTCCCATAAAATTGAACCTGTTTGTAAAACTCTAACTGTTGCATGGCTTATATCTGTTGAGTCAGTTGGTGGGTCTATTGTTATTACTGCATTTGATCCATGATTTGCAACAGTAAAGCCAGTAACATCCTGAGGAGTAAGTGTAGTACCTTTTAACTCTACATCCTCCAAAGTCAACCAATCTGATGTTGCTCCTACTGCATTTTTTGCACGTACCCGAAAATCAAATACACCTCGTGAAAAGTCCTGCAGGAGCATTGAAGTACTTACTGTATTCCCAGCATCAACCCAAGTTGGAGTTGGGTCATATACATGATGCCCCACGCCATAGACATTATAGTTGCCCCCGGGAAATGGCCCAATATTATCCCCATTAGCAGTTAGAGCAATCCGAAAATTATTTTTCACACCAGTTAAAATGTAAGTTCCATCACCACCTGTAATTCCGGGTCTTACATAATATGTAACTCCTTCGGCTATACCAGTAGGCAATACTCCATGTGTTTGCCCTGTATCTGAAGCAGTAAATGCTATTGGCATATTTTCTGGAAACCCATGATTTTTTGCTGAGAATACAATGTCTTGGTTATAACCAAATTGCTTAGTAACTTTCCCTTCTGTCTTTTTCTTATATTGAACATCATGTGAATTCGTAAATATACCTTTTGAAGTCCATTCCAAATTAGCGGCAATTCTAACTCCTGCAGAAGAAATTGAAGAATAAGTTGATTCTTCAACTGTTAAACCAATCGGTGCAGTTACACTTGTTATATCTGGCAAATTTGTATTGGGTGCTTCTGCATCAGCTGTTGCATTTGTATCCCAAGTATAAATTGAATCATTATGCTCAATACAAGTTAGTGAGCAAGTTCCATCATTATTAAGTACAAGTGTCCTTACAATAAACTCTTTTGCATCCCATGCCAGAGTTGAGTGAGTAATTGTAACAACATCACCAACTACTACATTCATTGCTTCTGCAGTTGTCTGAAAAGACACTTTCAAACTATCCCTTGAACGCAAACAGGCTTGCTTTGCTAAGTAAAATGCCTGATCCACATTTGTTACTCCTCCAACATTAATCGTCTTGTGATGCTGGATTCCATTATCATTAGAAAGAAAAGTATTATAAATTGTCGAATGTCCATTTTTATCAGGATAGCGAACTTCGTCAGATTTCCATTTATTATTTGGATTTATAAACTTTGCAGTAACTTGGTTTAATCTTGTTCCAACTGAATCACCAACAATCTGTATTCCTCCAATAATATGCTTTTCCAGAAAGTTGAACTCACCTGAACCTGAATAAGTGTCATCAATCTTCATTGTGTAAAGTCCATTGATCCAATGCAACCGACCATTACAAGTTGCCAGAATCCTCCTTACATTAGTCAATGTCGGCTGAAGTGTATCAAGGATAATATTACAATCATGCCTCCTTATTGAATCTCCTTTATGGTCAAGACCTGACTTTGCACAAATATCTGATGCAGTTGCAAATGACGTTGCATCAATTTCATCTGCTGGTATTCCACAACCATATCTTTCATTTGTCAGGTAATCATACAGAATCCATGCAGGATCAGTTGTTTCCTTATTAACACCATTATTATCCCTTATCCTTTTACCAGTTACTTCAAAAGCAAGTTTTGGCAATCCTCTTTTCCATACATCCACACCTTTCGGTTCCCAATCAGCACCAAAAGTACCTTCATCAAAAGTCACATCTCCAGTTGCTGGCCCAAATGGCTCAGTATTACCAAAATTACCGGAAGCCGCCACTCCTTCCCAATGATGACGATAAATTACTTGCTCACATGCAATTCCTTTCATCTTATGTGAAGCACCATTATCTGTACCTCCCCAAGACTTACCAGCAACTCTTATTCCTCCAGCTTCATAAGGATATGCGATCCCTGCATCAGAGCCATGACTTGTACCATTCAGATTCGGCCAACCTTGGATGTAGTCCAAATCTGTACCATCACCCTGAGGATTAGTACATATCAACCAATTATGATCTCTATTGAGTAGATTATTGCTATTATCAAGAGTTCTATAAATCGAATCTTTTAAAGAAACATCATCAACAAACAATTCCCACCCTTGTACTTCTCCTTCACATAATGCCCAACATTGGAATAAATTAACCACTTCTGTAGGATCTGCACCTTCATCTTCCTGCACTTCTTGATAAATTAATATTCCACCAGTTCTTCTTTTTCCATAAATAACAGGAATGCCAACATCTGTTCCTTGCTTTGCCTGTAGTCCATCTCCTAGTTCCTCGTGACCTTTTACACCAGCTACATCTTGAGTAGCAAATTCTGGTGCATCCTCTACTTGTGGTACTAAATGATCTGGTGAACCTGAGCCTGTGATAACATTTGCAATATCACCTAATGTTCCTCCACCTTCCCAATTTAAAGCATCACCTAAAGTTCCACCAAGACCAGAAAAAGGATTTCCACCACCCCAAGAAATATAACAGATGTTACTATTATGTGGTCGTCCGTATTTATCTAGATAAAACATTGGTTACCAATTTTATAATTTTTCTGCTTCTTCTGATGTTATATCACCCCACACTAATTTCTTCCCAGTTTGAGGTGCAAACTCCATTGATAAATCATTAGCAAAGTGATGTTTCTGTGATGAATTATTTGTTTGCCTACCACTTATTCTTTCAAAATCTGCCCAATGATTTGCAACTGATATTTCCATCATTGATATGTCACCAGTTTCTGAAAGGGTCAAACCATCAATTCTTCCAGAGTAAACCTTAAAAATTGCATCAGTAATTAACTGATAATCTGAATCAAGAAAAGCCCTGCTGATTTTCACCTTCCTATTCAAATGGCCATTATCTAGCAAATCGGAAACTACAGTTTGATTGACTGTAGAAATCCCAATAGTCAGTGATCCAGTATTAAGGTTTGATCCTTCATTTACTGAATTTATTCCAGAAATAAAACCATTTGCTTTGTATGTATAACTCAACTCATTAGTTCCTTCATAATATACTGGCTCTCTTGTGGTAGTCCTAAGAGCTTTTTCTGAAAATGTGATACTTAAAGCAGAAAGTCCTGAAGATGGATAAGTAATATCACCTGTTGCAGTAACAGTATTACCTGATGGGAAAACATTTCCTAAATCTTGTGTACCCCACCAATCCTCATGCTGGTACTCATCACAAACAAATCCCACTTTCACCTGTTGCAAGAATTGTGGGATCACTCCATATTTGGTTTTTTCTGACATTGTCGCTGTTTTAGACTCTGCAGTGGTATATAATCTATATAAAAACTTTTCTGGCTTTCCTTCAACTTTGTTTTGAATATCAACTGGTGCATCTGTATAAAGATAATTTCCTGCTTCATCAGTTGTTGTATAAGGCGATTCATTTGTTTCTATTGCAATCAAATGTGCCATCGAAAATTTTCCACTTGCAAGTTGAGTTGTTATACCATTTGCCAGACCTCTGCTCACAGTGCCTCCGCAAAATCAACTTCAAATGTAAACATTCCACTTGCACCAGTTGCAATTTCCTGAACTCCTGTTGTCAATGAAACAGTAAAAGGAATATTCGTATGTGTGATTGCACTATTATCTGCAGGACTGGTTATTAGTGCTGGTTCTATAGTGATAGGCGTGTCTGCACTTGATGAAGCATTGCTTGTAACATCTGCCACCACCTTATACACCTTATCATGATCAAATTTTATATAATCTCCTGCTTTAAAGATAGCAACTCCACCTGTCCATCCATCAGTTGCAAGTGTCCTTCCTGTCTGGTCTGCACCTCTTATGAGTGGCGTTCCTGCTGGCGATCCTTGTGCTGTTGAAAGAACTGGCAGAACCAAAGTAAAGGTTTCATATTGTCCACGCTGTTTCATAATGAACGCATCTATAGGCGCAAATTCTGCTCTTGTCATTGGAGGAAAAGTTGCAGTCATAGCAAAGAATTGTCCTGCAATCTGCCTTGCCTGTCTCCTTCCACTGATTGTTCTTGAAACCAATGTTGGTTGAACTGAACTAACAACTAGCGAAGAAAATGCTGGACTACTAGGAAAAATTCCACTCATAAAATACCTGACTGTGCATTTTGCTTCATTGCCTTATTTATCATTCCAATAATTAATCCTCTACGAGCCTGTAATAACTGATCAAATCCACGAGCATCATTTGCCTGAATATTAAAAGTAATATTAGCTGAACCACCTAAATCTTTATTAGAAGTAATATTACCTGACGCATTAGGAGTAAACATTTCTGGCCCACGTTCTCCAACAAGGTAAGTCTGACCTGAACTTACTGATCCTCCCATTTCCCTTCTTGGAGGAGGTTTCATGTTCTTGATCTCATATGCCCTAGCGATTGCATTTGCATAAATTGCCGCGGCCGCAACTGTGCCCCATATTCCACCTTGTGCTAATGCTTTCGTTGCCGCAACTTTTGCATTAATTATTGCCTCAGAAAATGCTAATGCTCGCATTGCATCAAATCCCATGATTCCTTGCTCATAAAGAATATCGCCAGTTTGTTTTGCCATAGAAAGAGATGTCAGCATTAATTGCTCTTGAATTTGCATTTCTGCTTTCTTTTGTTCCATCCTCATACGATGGTACTCACTATCTTCTTGAGCCATTTGAAACATTAATGCCTGACCTTGACCATATGATTGATACTGCTCTGCAAGTTTATCATTCAAATAACCAGCTTGATCTGTCTCTAATACATCCAACGCATGCTTTGCTTGTTTCCATTCTATGTTTTCTTTTAATACATCATTCCCTTTTACATCAATTAGTATTTCATTTTGCTTCATTCCCATATATTTCTTATACAAAGCAATATTCTCTAAGAGTGCTAATTTCTCTCTTTCTAGTTTTCTCCAAGCACCAGTACCTTTTCCTGCATTTGCTTCCATGTGTTTTTGCTGAGCAACTATCTCATTAATTGCACCTGCAGTTGCACTATAAGCCTTTTCTAATTCTTCTTGGCTCATTTTTGCTAATCTTGTTTCTGCTACAGTCGCCTTTGTTTGTGAGTGATATTTCACACCTAAAGCCACTAATCCTGCTAATGCAGTCAAGACTATAGTGACTGGCCCACCTAATAATGCTAATGATATAGCTAATGCAGAAATTGAAGCTGATAAAGCTGTTAATGTTGGATATTCCTGTGCAACAAGAATCAATGCACCTAATGCTTCTGCGGTATCTTTTATTGGCTTTGCTAATCCAGATATTGCTTTACCAAATCCTGTTTTTATTTGATTTTGTAAAAGATCAATGGCATCATTTGCGGCTTCCGAATTCTTAATAAAATCATCACTTAATATTGCGCCTGTATCTATAAGTTTTTGACGCATTTCATCTAATGCACCAGAGCCATTCTGAAGCATATTCACCATCTTGACACCTTCAGAATCAAACATCTGGAACGCAAGACGGACTCGTTCACCTTGATCTGGAATTGTCGCCAACTTATCTGCAACTTCACCAAGCATTTGTTCTGCAGATTTCAATGAACCATCGTTCGTGTTCCTAATTGACATACCTAACTTAGTAAAGGTATCTTTCAGAACACCAGTTCCTTGACCAGCTTCAGCCAACCTTCTGGTAAACCTTTGCAATGACATTTCCAGTGCTTCAGTTGTCATTCCAGATTGGGTTGCCGCAAATCTTAAAGACTGCAAAGCCTCAGTTGTCAATCCCAACCTTGCAGAAGTCTTACCTAACGCATCGGCATAATCCAAAGTTGATTTAGTGGCACTCGCAAATGCGGCAATACTTAATGCCCCGATTGCACCTTTAATAGCACCTTTCAAACCTTCCATAGACTTCTTCGTCTTACTGACGGATTTGTCCATGCTATCAAGGTTTTTCTTTACCTTGTTGAAGGCTTGTTTGGTATTATCCTTTGCCTCAATTACTATGGTTTTCTTGCTTGGCATTACTTAGCTTTCCTTCTTGCTTCTTCTTCTAGTTCAATTTTGATTTCAAAATATGCAACCCACATCTGGAACTCTAAAGTCGATATTTCAATTATTTCTTCAAGAGTCTTGCCTAACTTTTCGGCAATATTCATCAAAACAAAAATATCCTTTTCTTTAGCTAATTTTTTTTTATGCCATCGATGTCATCTTCTTCAGGAGCCATTGCAGTAACAATCCGTGAAATCACATTTGGGTCTGAGAACCGCAAAAGTTTTTCCATTTCATGTTGCTTAAACATTTGGTTGCCATCTTCATCTAATGCCCTTGTGATTAAAGTCTGGCAAACTGCTTCTGAAGTTTTACCTTCATTCATCAATGCAAATATTTTTCCTTGAGACTTAAAATTAAGCAGGGGTTTCCAGAAGATTTTGAGTGGAGTACCATTTTCTCCCCACTCTGGCACATCAATACTGCTCAATTCCCCTGCTAATTTATTGCGAAAGTCCGATTCTATGCGATCAACAATACTCATAGAACCTTTATACTGAAACAGTCAGCGCACCTGTTCCTTGTAAAGAAACTGATGATCCAACCATATCACCCATTGCACCACTTCTGCTATGGGAAGTAACAATTCCAGTACCAGTGAACTTTGTTCCTGCAGTTCCTGAATCTGGATAGAACTCAACATCAATAGATTCGCCAATCAGCAAATCAATCTGTGCCGCATTTGTTGGGTCATAATTCATTTCAATAGTACCAGTCCATGACTTCAGACCAGCCTTGAAAGTCTTTGTTGCATCACCCATTGCAGTGTCTTCGATTGTGTCGAGTGTTTCTTCTACCGACCATGCTTTTAGTTCTGGTATTACAGCAGGAGCACCACCAGTTGTGATTGCTTTAACCTGACCAGAAATCCCTTTGTATGTAGCCATATTGTTTCCTTTCTATGACAATTAATAATTAACCAGCATCATCTTCACTGGTATTTTTTTGGCTCTTTGCTTTATCAGCAACTTCTGCCAAACCCTGTTTCACTAAATGATCAACTTCTTGCTTTGCCACATGGATAATATCGCCAGCTGATCCAAGCAACCCATGCTCCTCTACATTGCAATTTTTCTTTAATTTTATTCGCATGATTCCTTTCTAACTAAACCACCACATCGGGTGCTGAAAATGAAGTCCGATATTGGACATAGTACGCCATGGAGACAACCCCCAATGGTCGTGGTTCTGTATCAATAATTTGAATATCTGTAGATTCCAAAAAATGATTTTCCACCAAGTCTGCACCACCAGACGTAACGATTCCTGTAGTTGCCATTGCCACTTCAACTTCCTTGCTTATCAAATCCAAAGTATCAAGAACAGTTGCACTTGCTTCAACATATCCATCAATATGCAAAATACATTCACGCAAGATATTGCCCATCGTTGCATTCTCTGAACTCACTTCTGAATCCACATATACTGCCAATGCAGGGAATGTTTGTTCTTCTGGCGTAACTATTGGAGTTTGAAAAACATTTGATCCAGTGGTAGTCAGGCTTGTGACTGCAACTGCGGCTCGATCCCTGATCTGGTTTCTGATATGGTCAGGCATTAGACTGAAACTCCAAATAAAGCCATGAACGGCACATTCCAATAATCATCTTCACGCACATATCCATCATGTACTTCGGCTTCCCTGAAAAAGAACTTCACTGAATCCTGAGTAAAGGTTGTGCGATTATAAAGTGTAACTAAATTTGCGGCTCTTGTTGAGAAGTTGCTTGTTCCTGAATCACGTTTACCAACTATCATTACCTGAAACAAATAATGCTCAACATTTTTAGCAAATGCAGTTGGATTCCTGACTTGATTAAACGATTCAACAAACTCAACTTTTGGTTCAACCCATAATTCATTATTGGTATAACCAGACCTTGTTTTTCCTGCATCAAAGAAAGCATTGAAGTTTGCCCAACTAATTGCGGTATGACTCCAATTATCTGAAAAATGTTTTGAAATCGCCTGTGTAGGTGTCGCCATTTTTAAGGTATACTCTTATATCTGTTGAGTCGTTTTCTTTCGTTACAGGGCGATCTGAGCATCTTTATAAGCTATCTACAGCCACAATTCGGGCTTCAGCCCTTCTCAGAGCATTATCTACCCATTTTGAATTTTGTTTACTATGCCCATCTTCCAACTCACCAATATATGGTAAATTGTTTGCAATAAAAACTGATCTGCCTGCTTTCTTCACACTAAGTTTCTGGTTGGCTTTTCTCACTTCTGAACTTGATCTCCCTGACTCACTTCTTGGTGTTCCTTTATCGGTTTTGTTTAAGATTGACTGAGGAGCAGTCCCAATAGCAAGTTGCCAATTTGCACGTGCCCTTCCCGTATCAACAGGAGTGCCAATAATAACATCACGATAAAGGCCTAAAGTTATTATCCTAAACCACTTATCTATATCCTTGCGATTTACATCGCCCTTCATCTTTATGCTCATCTGCATTGGCAATCCCACACCAATTCAGTATCGCCAAGCATCCCCCGATCAATAGACAGCACAGAATAAGTCCGACTGCCAATAGTGATTGAATCACCAACTGCATCCTCAATATCCAAACTGGTGACCGGCTTGACCAAAATTCGCCTATCCATATTTCGGACTGCCCCACCAGATTCCAGAATTTCCGATGAAGTATATGCCATTTCAATTGCGTTAATACTGACATTTGTATCTGTCTGTGTCATTGCACCTGTCAATGGATTATAACTGCCAGCCGTTCTTTTAACCCATGTAGCTGAAACACCAAGAGTCAATCCAGAAACAAGCGTGTTATCAAAAGTTTTTGAAATTAAATTTGAAGCAACTGTGTTCAATCCCATTCATCACCTTTGTAAATAATTTTGAGAACGCCAAGGCTTCATCAAAGCATTCACAGATGCAATATTAGCACCTTGAGCTCTTTGTAATGCACCGGCATCATCACGATCCTTATAATTAACTGAAACTGTTCCTGCTAAAGCACCAACCCCTGTTTCTGTCCTGAACTCAATATCACCAGTGGTAGAATCTTGTTTGGCTTGCAATAATACAGCCAATTCAATCTGTGCTTCCTTAATATTTCGGTGCATTTCGTCAGAAGGATATATGGTGGCATCACCAATATCGCGAGGGAAGGAGAGGCGTTGATCATCTTCTGTTCTTTCACCACGCCACGGATGTAATCTATCGAGAGAACGTGTTGCTTCTCTCAACCACTTTTCTTTTACTGCATCGGAGAAACCTGACCAAGTTGAACTAAACCATTGCCGATCCGCAAGAAGTGAATCGGCTTCGGCTAAAGTTGCATAGCTGTCACTGGTCGTTCCCGAAATGGTAACAACCAACGCCATCTATTCCTCCTTTTTATTTTCGGATTTTTCCTCAGTGGATTTGGACTTTTTCTTGTCCTTTTTAGGCTCGTCAGGAGCCGGATAATTGAAACTTGCTCTGCTCATATGCACTCCTTGAAAGTTGAATTAAGGGGATGAGTTGACTCAGCTAACCCATCCCCAAAGAAGAATGATAATTAGACTCCTGCAATCAGGCAGACCATCTTAATATTCTGGTCATCCCAAACTTGAGTCCAATCAGCACCAGCACCAACTTCTCCATCAGTAGGTGAAGCACCAGCAACTGAGCCAGCGAACTTAAACCCACGTGGATGAAGAATGAAATGCTGTCGGTTAATTAAAATATCTTCACCTTTCAAGGTATCACGATCAACCTCGGTAGCATTATCGATACTGCCAACACCATAAGCAAACGCACCATCACCAAATATGTAACTTCTATATTCAACCGATGATCCAGAACCAGATGTTGCACAACCATCATCAACAATTAATCTCTTACCAAGATATGTTGAAAACATGATGTTGTTATCTGCATCCCTAACAAAAGAAATCAAACTATCCTTCTGAAGTTTTGCATAAACAGCAGAGTGTACAATCATGGTTGATAATGAACTCGCATTATCACCTAGCAACTGCATGGTATCTACAACCAGAGAGGAAGTAATATCAGTTGCAGTTTGGTCATTAACATGACTTGAATAAATTGTGCCTGCACTGTCATGAAACAAACCACCAAGAATATTCATCAAAGTAGTTTGAACTGAACGTGCCCAGTACCCCGCCACCATGTCACCAATAGATGCCATGATGTCTTCACCAGATACGGCGGCGGCCAAATCAGTTGCACCCCATGCTTTACCACGCATGAACTTAACGGCTGTTTCCTGTTCGGCTGTAATGTTATTAATGGTAAGTGCTGATCCATCTGCCAACACTTCTGCATCACCAGATAAATCATTGAAATAAGGCATTTCAAAAGTTTTGCCTTTTTCTCCTGCCATTTCATCAAAAACAGGAGATCTTTGTGCTAATCCTGAGGATAGAACATTTGAAAGAGTAGTACTCTTTTCAACCACGTATGGGCTGAATAAGGTTGGGACTACTATATTTGATATCGCTGTTGCGGCCATAATAATTTCTCCATATGCAACAAGTTAATAAGTAAGCTCGTTGCACCGCAACTTTACCGACCCTCACACCGATCCGGCCGATTGCAATAATTTGATTTGACTAGAACTCCACCGGAATTCTTTTAGGGAACCTGAACTCGGTTAGATGTTCAATTCTTTGCCTGCTTCCCCAGCAAGTTGTTTAGCAAGATTAGGATTATCCTTCAATATCTCCCCTTGTTTGGTAAGATTAAGGCTTTCTTTTAGCCACGGATTATTCCCTGTTACCTTGCCTCCCAATTCCGAACTTCCGTTAGCACCGCTTCCGTTACTCGGAACGAATAGGTGAGGAGCATTAGCTATTAACTCCTTACTCCATTCTTGAGGACTCATATATGTAGAGCCATTTTCACTATAGCGAGCTTTCCCCTGTTCGTCAACACAAAAAAGATTTCCCTTTTCATCAATACTCCAAGAGTTCTTTGCACGAGCCAGAATGTCAGCAACTGCAGAGGATTGTGGCGTTCCTGCTTCATTAACAGCTGACTGAACAGCAGAAGTAATTCGATAAGTTTCCAATTCATCTTTATATTTTTTTGCAGAATTTTCCTGCTCGGTTGAATGTTTCTGTAACGCTTCTATTTTTCCTTCATACTCAACCTTGCTTTTCTGGAGCAATTCTTCAAACTGCCCCTTCTCCATCAATTCCTTATTCTCCATTTGCTTCTTAACTTCTAATGCTTCTCTTGCAATACTTGGATCAATACCCTTAAACTTTTCAAGAGTCGCACTCACTTCATCCACTTGCTTTTTCAATTCAATATTTGAATTCCTGAATTCATCCAATTTGCTTTTCTCAGTCAACCCTTCAACCTTCAAAACAAACTTTCCATCTTGTTCCTCGTAAAAAGATTCTAAACCTTCTGGAATCTCACTTTGATTTTCTACTATTGCTTTTAATGCCATATTTTCTCCTTAATTAATGTAAAAATTTTTCATTTATTTCATATTGGAATTTAGTCTTGGTTCTATAACTCTGTTCCAACAATTCCAAATGCTCGTATGATCCTTCCCCCATTTGTAGAGGCGTGTTTGCCACACTCGCAATTTCTTTAAATCTTGATTCATACCAGTCAGCTAAGAAATTAAACCTTTCCCAACTCTCCTTATCAGATAACGGGATCATATTTACTCCTTACTTTGTTTGCTAATTAAACGTTGTTTATCATTTTTCCATTTCACTTTATTTGTAACATCAAGCAAATCATCATATGCCTTACTTGATTCAGGCACAAAAACTTCCAAAACCTTATCCCAAAAAGGATCATTGGTAGCCTTCAATGCCGTTATATTTGCAAAGACCTCAGTATTGGCATTTCCTGATTCTCTATAATAGCTGTCTCGATGACCGAAACCCCCACTCCTATCGCTATGACCTAACAATCTATTCTTACTCGCTGAACCAATTAAATCTGAAAACGCCCCACAGTTATATGCTTTATTCCATGTTGCAGTTCTTGTTGCTCGATCTCCTGTCAATTCTTGAATTAGACTTTCTGCATCTCGATCTTCAAGTGCTTGTCCAATCTTTGCAACTTTTTCATCCAATCTAAATCCTTCCATTCCTTCATGCATTGTGTCTTTATTAAGCACATCTTCAACATCGCTTCTTTTAATCCCTATTCTATCGTATTGATCCTCAATTACGGCTGTACGCATTTTCTCTCCATAATTAAGCATTGTGGTCTCTTGCATTTTTTGATTTACGCGATTCTGTTGTCTCCTTGCTTGATTCCTATTCCTTTTAGCTTCTCGACCTCTAGCCTTTTCAGTAATCCTTAATCCATCAGAATCCAGATTCGGCAAATATCCAGCAGACCTTAAAAAAACTATCTCATCTTTCGCAATAGCATCTTCAAAAACATTAGTATCTGATAATTTAACTTTCCAAGGATGCATCCCTTCTCGACCCTGACCATATCTTGTACGAGTTAATTGGATTTCTTTTCCATCAATCGAATAAACTTCATCATCATTCAATAACTTCCTACCCAAAGCATGATCCATATGATGCCCATATTCATGTGAATAAGTACCCTTTCCATGCCGATGAGTAGCATCATGCATTTTATTATTTCCCATATTTATAGTGCCATCCGCTGGTTGATACCAAGCTGATTCTGCATCACCACCTCCGGGTCTATTAATGCCTTTTAATTCAACTTCAGCATCCACCACAGCTTTGCCTAAGCCCTTTTTCTTCGTCCCTAGATTAGTATCAACAAAGGAAGCATTCATAAAGGGAGTTGTCGGTGAGGAAGGTTTGACCTGTTCCCTTGTAATCTTCAAAAATTCATCACCAAACTTACTCCTCAATTCCTGAATTGAAATGGGATCGCCTCGTCTGTCAGTGAAATCCTTTAGAGTCAATTTAGTTTTATTCCTGAATAGATTTCCTTTTGTCTTTCCACCAACAATCTTGTCCTGCATTTCATTGCTCTGCTTCCTCAACCATTTATCCATATTCATGGTTGCCCTTTGAGGCCCCTGAATCGAAGCCTTTGTAGCTCTAGGAATTTTTATGCCTTTATTCTTTGCAATCTTATCCAATCTATCGAGTTCACCAATCACAGGAACATGAGTTGATCGGCAACCCCAATGTCTAGGCGTAGATCTATATATTTTCCCATGTCCTCCAACTGGTTCATGATTTTCGGCATTCCACCTCAATCCATCATATGAAGCACATAAGGGAGTGGTTCTACCATCCAGAGTCGCGACACTTTCAATCTGATCTATCACATCCAGATTATTCTTGTATGTTTCATCTCTCACCTTTGAAGCAACTGTATGAACTGACGTTCTTATCACAGCTTCAGCTTCTCGATTCGAAGCCTGTATCCATCCCCCAACTCTAACCGCCCTTCTGACTGTCTTTCCTCCGACTTCTATTGTCTCAAATTGACCTGTAGTCCTTCCCAATAATCTTGCCTTGATCTGCCCCATCCCTTCACCTTCAGCAATCCCTAATTGAATGCCTTTTGTGATCTTATTCTTTGTATTACTACCTAACCTATCCCACCAATCCGAAGCAAGAGCACCCCGAACTAATGAATCATCAACTACTGCCCTTAATTGTTGTGGAGTCATTTGAGGTGAGAACAAATCAGCTTTCAATGAATCATTCATGATTTGTGTGGTAGCCTTTTCTTCAATCGGTGCAAAATCCAACAACTGATTCCGCATATCAACAGCGGCATTCTTATGTGCATCTTCAATCACACCATCAACTTGATTCAATAAGGCATTGAGCCGATCTGCCTGAATCTGGGTAGGACTGTCAGATAACAATCTGCTAATGTCATCACTCATTTCCTTGAGGAAACCAATAGTCTTTCTCCTCATCCCTTCTTCAAATCGGCTTATATCAATGGCATGATCAAACACACCATCTTCCATCCGACTAACTACACTCATTCAACTGGTCTGTTTGCAATTAATTGGTTTTCTTCTTCAAAACTTAGATTCTCTGGGTAAACTTCCATTTTCTGTCTCATATGGAATGCAGTCTCTTTAGAGATTAGCCCCATCACATCCGCTTCATTGACAGCCTTCAATTCTTCAGGACTCCACTTATCATCTAAATAATCACGATTAAGAATCAGATTTATATCACTGCTCTGATTCATCCATTCACTTGCTAATTCCAGAATCGAATTTAAGCCGATCTCAACAGTCGAAACGATGGTATCAAGAACTGAATTCTCACTCGCTGATCTCAGCCTTGCAGTCTCGGCTGTCTCAACTTGCTTCCTATGTCTCTGGACTAATTGACCTCCGATTGTGGCCATCATCTGTGTCTTCTCAAGCATAGCCCTTTCCATAGCCGTTGCACTATTACCTGAGAATTCCAATATGCCGAACTTAGCATTTGGATTACTTGAGAACCAACGCACATCTGCTCCCACTGAAAGATTAGAAGGATCATTTGCTTCATCTTCAGTAATACCAGCAGAAAAGAAAGTGGCCGCTACACCAACCCTATGCAACAACTGTTCATAATCTGCAGAGTTCCTATAATGAGAGATATTGAGTGCCGCCAAATCCAACAAAGGAGGCTTTGAAGTATTAACTGATGTTGAATCTGAATTGATAAAAAAGAAAGGGATTCGATCTATTCTTGCACCTGAATTGGTAGGACTATAAAGCTCTGTTTCCACATATTTATCCTTGACTTTAGTAAATACTCCAACCTCATAATTCCCATTGCCATCAAATCTCAACTGTCTATATCTTGGCTCAATTTCCTGAACCAATTTAGATTCTCTTTCTTTTTCAACTATCGTATTTTCCCTAATAACGACCCTCACCAACTCATCATTGATTACTTCCCAATTAGTAATATCCTGTGCCCTATACATAGCAATAAAAGGATCACCACCTTCAGCTTGCCGATCCAACAGCAACCCAACTCTGCCGGCAGTCAATACCTCAGTCAATACTCTCTTGGTCAATTCAGTCAAACTCGACTTATCACGCATTATCTGGTTAGACCATTCAACCAAATTTGGGTTCATTTCAGACTGTAAAGGAATCCTCATAACCTGACCAACTCGACCTGTGATCACTGTTGAAACAACACCAAAGAAAGTTGCTCTTTCCAGATAATCATTGTATCTAGCCTTCCCTTCTCTGGTATCATCATGCCTTTCTAATTTCGGCAAATAAACTTCTCGCTTCCCCTTGATCGCACTTTCCCCAACATAACAGTCATGGCACATATCCCATTCAGGAAGTCTTAATTTATGTTCTGGATGTGTTTGTGTTATTTCAATCATAATGACCTGATCCTTTGTGTTTGTAGTTTTGAAGTAATACGCATAATTCTATATCTACACGCATCGGCAATGTGATCTTCTGCTGTAGTATCAAGATCTTCCATATCTCGACTATCTCTTGGCAAACTAGGAACTGTCCTAATAAAATGTCTGCACGTACTAAAAACAAATAATCCTGCTTCTTCCATTCTTTCACTCAATGATGATTTCATCAGTCTACGCATCTTTTCCCATCCAGCCTTCCTGCTGTTATCTGCCTTATCCCACCTCACCCCAACTCTCGCCATTTCATCACCAATACTTGTCCCATTACTTGATGCGAATATTGATGGATCAGCGGCACCAGCAAAAACCTTTCTTCCCATGTTCCTTTCAATATCAAGAATCCCTCTGGCGATCTCACTAGCCAACATCTTGATTCCTTCATTCGGATTCCCATTACATCCATACCATTCTGCAATATGGAACAGTGTTCCCCTAGGCCAAATCCTGCCATCATCAATCGGGGATCCATCAGACTCAGCCCACCATTGAACACTAAAAGGTGCTGAACTTCCCCAATCAAATGATCTATCCACTCGCCAATTCTTAGGGATTTGAAATGGTTCAATAACATGAATATCTCTTTTCCAAACATCATCAAACATTCCACCGGCAACAATATCCCAATCACCATACAACCAAGCCCGAACCAACCAATCTGCTCCTGACTCCTTCAACCGGCTAACATAATCAGGATCGGCCTTCATCAATACTTCATTATCATAAACTGTGGCAGGAATAAAACAGCGAGTCGCAGATCCATTTTCACGTATTAAAGTACGAGGAGGCGCAGGATCAATATATCTCGCCTTAATCCAATTATGTCCTACTCCTGCCGGATTCCCTGTGGCAACCATTCTTGATGGAATGCCATGTGGATTCCTGAGGTTAGCTTTCAACTTATCAACTGTGGATTGCTTCGGCCACGCATCCAACTGATCAAATCCCATCCATGTATATTCATGGCCGAGATAATTATTTACATGATCTTCACTTTGAAGGTAACGCATCTTCAACTGAGCACCAGATTGAAACTGCCATGTCTTCACCCCTGCCTTATAATTCGCACCAAGAAAGGGGAAAATCCTTTGAGCTTTAGATTGCAAATCTTCCAACTCAGGATATGTCCTTCTGAACAAAACACCATTGACATGGCCACCATGCTTATAAGCGTGCTTCGCAAAATCCAACAATATTCCATGACTCTTTCCACCACCTCTAGCACCACCATAGAATATCTCCTGAGCAGGACAAGCCAATAGGTCTGATTGAGCACCTTTCTGCGGTCTTATTATCAATTCATTTCCTCAGGTAAAGGTAACTGCTCCTGATTACTTTTTAAAATCTTCTCATTCCATTCTTCTTCTGATACCTCATCAATGGGAGTAAACAAAACCTCCGGCATCACTCCTACCGACAACTCCTGTCTTACCTTCCCCTCAGTCCTTTCGGCAATAAACTCAACAGCCCAAGCCTTACCTTGTAACGCATATTCAAACACCTTTCTCAATACCACTTCCAACTTGGAATATTGCCCATCTTTCGTACCATCTTCTGAGCCGATCTTGAGCAACATATCTGGAATTGATCTCGCCCCTTTCGGCCTCCCATTCGGATTTCCAGATTGCCCCTTTTTGAACTGATGCTCTTTCAAATGATCATACTGTTTCGCAACTGTTTTATCAGTATCCATTTTCTCCTTCTCAAATGCCCGGAATTGGAACTCTTACTCGTCCATTAGTTGACTTCTTAATATTAAACCTGAACACCTTTGATCCCCATCTTTTCTCCATCAATTTTCCCTGTTCAATTTCAAAGTCTTTTAATCGATACGAACCACAACCCCCACCACTTTTCAAATGATCAGCAATGTAATAATACTTATTGAATCTCAGTACCTTCCTCATCTTCCTGATCGTCTTTAGAAAGAAATCATAATCCTCATTCAGGAACAAACTTTCATCATACTTGATCTTAGTATTCAAATGACAAGAGAACGTGCCAAGCACAGGCGATAAGAAACTAAACGGAGAGTATTCACGATAAAACTTAGGATCAGCCTGAAGGTTAACCCCCCATAACGTAACTCCTAATTCTCTGGCCATCTCATAACCACTTTTCAAGAAATGCAATATCTTTTCCCCATTCATTCTTATTCTTTCCAATTTCTCATGGTACCCAATCTCACTAATATCATCATCCATCATCACCACTTCTTCATCATCCGCATTTTCCAAAATAAAATTCCTTACCTTCGCTATATTCCCTTTCAAATCATCAGGAATAACCAAGATTTCTCCTCCATCTTTTTCTTCATATTTTTTGGCTTCAAATTCATGAACCGCCAATATCCCCCCACCTAAAGTTTCCCTTGTCTTAACATCACCGGCTCGTTGATACGAGGGAATAAAAATTTTCATAAAATCTTCTTCAACACATCCGAACCCTTCAACACTCTGCCTGTTCCGACTCTCAAGAAATTTTCTTTTGAATCGATTGCATGAACCGGTTTAATTTCAAAAGTATTTACAGCACTTTGCCAATCAAATTCATTATCAAAATACATCACTAAATAATTATGGGATTCATAGAGCTCTGGTGTAATTTCTATTTCTCCTTCTTCTTTTTCCCCT
>VTLG01016571.1_pt1 | contig 24526 bp, 27 predicted proteins | sample 4694571 | NCBI WGS metagenome assembly VTLG01 (sample SAMN12604809, study PRJNA352737) | marine metagenome | biome: ENVO:00000447; feature: ENVO:00000209|ENVO:00000569|ENVO:01000036; material: ENVO:00002151; isolation source: viral sequences binned using virsorter ...
AACCCTGAATTTGCGTCTGAGCTAAAAGAATAAAAGGGTAAACTAGCAGTTCCATCTGCTCCTAATGATTGACCAGCTACAGTCGATGACGTTGTTAAAGCATCACCCGCCGCATTAAATAAAACGTAAGCATTGGCCACTGGCTCTGGGAATGTTGAGCTACCGCCACCTGTGTAGGTGTCAGGGTATTTAAAAGATTGCGCTATGTCGCCGTCTCGCTCTTGCCCAGCCATCGCTAAACGATCAAGATCACTCTCTATAGTATTGGCTGCGAAAGGATCGTTTGTGACATAATCGGTAGTTTGTGTCGTTGTTGTGTTTCTGCGGATATGCCATTGCACCGTGTCCGCAGGGGCTGACCCAGCGATTACTGTGCCAGTATTGCCACCACCGCCAGTGACAGTGTAGTGTGTGGTGTAATCTTTAGTCACCTCAACACCAGTTGCAATTGTTCTCTCAACAACAGTTAACTCACTTGCACTACCAGTACCCTGGAAAGCAAAAGTAACAGCAAAAGATGTCGTACTTCCGTCACCAGTATAGCTAACGGTTGTGGTAGTTGATGAAACACTCATTGGATTTGCCTTCCTACACTTTCTGTAATTTCACGAGCTTTTAAAACTTTTTCACGTAATTCACTAAATTCTTCCTGGTAACGTTCATCTTCGATCATATAAAACAGTGCTTCTCTCTTGTATGCACCGTCTTCAATGCGAATTATCTTTTGCTTATCAGCTTGCGATATATCATCCCAATTGTTTTTATTAGATGTTATTTCTTTTAACGCCGAATAAAAACTAATGTCATCAGGTGGATTGGCTGCAAACTTAACATACGCATCATACTCTCTTGCGGTTAATTTTACACCATCTATTGTTTTAGGGACCGCGGAAAGTGGTACGCCAGCTGCAATAACTTTTAACAAAACTGGGTCTGCTAAAGCGCCATCTGCATCATCTCCTAGTAAATCTGCAATAATTGGTGGAAATATAATACTTAGAATATTAGCTCCTTTTTGCAACCTGGGTCTTGCAAATCGATCTCGCAACAATGGACCGCCTGTATCTGTAAATGGGGTACGCCCATCTAAACGCCGAATACCCGCATATACTGTTCGTAGCCCAAACGGTTCGTTTCTGTCTGGAATAATGCTGTCCATATTTGGATCTATAACTCTTTCAATTGAGGCCAACATTGAACTATACGGAACTGCTGATCCAACCCAGTTTTGAACTGTTTTAGATAACACGTTATTTGCTTCTGTAAGTGACCGAGCAGATAATATCTTTGCCGCTTGTGCAAATTGTTTAATGTAAGTTTGGTCTTTCATATAATTGAAAAGAACGTCTATCCCAGAAAAAATTAATTCTTGTCTTTCTTCTTGTGTAGCAGTTGGCCAGCGCATTCTTTCCGCAACATCAGCCGACATTGCCAACACCATGCTCACTGGTTCTAGCCGAGCGTATGAAATGTAATCGACATCGTCAGGATGTAAAATTTCCATATGGCCTACTCGCATTTTACGCGGATTTTCAACACCTTCTTTTGGTACAACAAAGGACCATTTCTGCCACCCCACAGCCTCTAGCTGTCTACGCAAATCAAAATTTGTTGGACCTGTTCCCGTTAACTTTCCTTGCATTGATTCATAGGCAACATAGCCCATGGTGGCAGAGCCTAAACTGGCACGGGCTAGTAATACATCTCTTTTAATAGGGTCTTTAGCATTGCGAATAGCCTTTAAAAAACCATATGGAGTTCTTTCCATAGCAGCAGTAAAAATGTTTGCTGGTGTTTTAAAAAATGGCAGTAACATTCGACCAACAAAAGTTCCTTGCATTGCTGCGCCTGCTTGACCAACAACGCCAGTAACTTCGTTTGTAAATGTAGAATACTTTGCAGCTTCTTCCGCTTGCTGCAAAATATCGTCATGTTTTCCGCTAAAAATATCGTCCATAGTGGATGCAATGTCATCAAGAGATGCGCCGTTTCGCTTCATGTCTTGGGCGCGGCGCAAAGCTAAAGCATTTAATTCTTTACGATATGCTACAGCCTTCCAAAATTCATCTGCTGTCATTAAAGCACGACCAGGCATACGAATAGTTGCGCCCAGATAATCTATCCACTTTTGTTGCATTTCGCTGCCGTCTGGCAACATATTGTGACCCGTTATCATGCGTCTGTTAGCTGTTTCTATTTTACTTGCAACATCGCGCACAGGTGCCTCTGTTCTCCACGCCTCTCCCGCAATTTTAAACCCGTCTCCAACGCCTTGAAACGTAGCTACAACGTCAGAAATTCCTTCTTGCATATACACTCGTTCTGTTTTTGATCCAAAAAATTGCCTGATTCCACCAATAGCTCCAGCAGTTAATCGTTCAGGAATTTGAATTACTGAAAAAACCGCATTGCCAAAAATATTAGCCTGTTGCGTGTTTAGAGCCGATAACAATCCATTAACCCAAACTTCAAACCAAGCACCCTTTATCTTGTCCCATGCACTGTATGAAAATCTATTTCTTTGAGCTTGTGTCTCTAAACGTAAGTACGATTGCGCCATGTCACGAATTGACTTGTCACCGCCAAACTCTTTTATAAGATCTGTAATAGCGCTTGCCTGTACGTCTGATCCAACGCCTCGTGGAATACGATGTGCATTGAGCGCCCTAGCTGTTTCTGCTGACACGCCACGCATATTAATTTCTAGTGCGGCTTGAAAAGATAAGTGCTGACGGAATCTTAACAAATCTCGTTGATCTGTACTTATTACAGCAATCTTCGCTAATCGATTTAATTCCATTGCTGATGTTGCGATTGCTTGCAACGATGCCGTAATGTCTTCCGCTAGTGTATCGAGCTTGAAGGCTCCTGGGCCACGCATCAAGCGGCCAACAACTTCACCTAATCCCATGCTGTCAGCAAGCTCTTTAGTCTCTGCCCATGTCATCTTGCCGCGTCCAGCAGCTTTTGAGGCATCTCCCCACATTTCGCTAACTTTGTCGATAGTTGCTTTTAAAGCATCTGGGCCATCAATATTTTCTAAATTAAAATTAGCAGTAGGAATTCCAGCGGCTTTTTGCGCTTGAGTCGGTGACGGAACACCACGAGTTTTTCCTGTTAAAGTTAAAAACTCATCCACTTCTTCTTGTGTAGCTTCTCGAATAATAACTTTATTATCAATTTGGCCAGCAACCGATCCTTCTGGAATATAGTCATCTATACGAGAGTGAGTTTTTGCATCTCCCTTCAATGTACGGCGCAGAATGCCACTAAAAGGACCAGCAACTTGCGTCTCTGTTAATTCGGGATCTGGTGTATCCGTTAGCCCTGTCTCTGATTCTAACGACACATCCGTAGACAGCATATCATCTTGTGGCAAAGCAATATCTGGATCTGGCTCTTCAGTTATTATGTCTTCTTGAATGTCACCGCCTAAATCCATGCTAGGTGTTGGTTCTTGCAATGGAGTCATTAACCCATCAAACAAACCAGGATCAGGCGCTCCAGCAGTAGGCTCGGCTACAGGCGTTAAAGGATTAGTTACCATTCTCAGATTCCCTATTCATTCCAATTGCCAATCCAGATGCGCCAAATGTCGCAACGCCTTTGCTCAATACGCTGTCTTTCATTTTCTTGGTGACGGGCATAGTCCAGACTTGTTCCATAGTTTTACCTGTTGCTTCAACTTTACGTCCAACCACATACGCTTCAGCGTCTTGCCTGTTTCCAAAATCTGCAAGCTGACCTCCATTAATTCTGTCAATTACAACAAAATTACCTGACGGCGTGTCAACAACTTCAAGATTAGCATCAACACGCCTTCCTGTGTTTAGGTCAGTCACCCCAACCTTGGCTCCAAACTTCTTGCCCCATTTATCAGCGTATTGTTTGATTTTTTTGTCATATAAATCTTTGTGGAATTTTCCGCCGACTTGGAGATCTTGCCCAGTCAATGACCGCAACCCATTTTTAGGCTTTTGCGACATCAACCGATCAGCGGTTTCCTTACCAATCAATTCTGGCAAGTCTTCTGTTCTTACCCCTGTGCGGTTTATGACCTCATCCCCATTAAGGTCGTATGCTTTAAAGTTAGAGCCACTCAAATGCACTTCACTAATCTGTTTACTCAGATCATACCGCTCCGCTTGCATCTTCCCAGGTGTCCACGCAATCGCGTCATAGCCTTCTTCAGCAGCCATTCTTGCCACTCGCCTAAACGACATTTCCTGCCATGTCTTTTTCAGCGGTGCGTCTGGAATGTTGGTAATCATTGATGTTATTTGACTGTCGGTTGCTTTGAGTGCCGTTGCTGTTTCTTTGTCAAATGCCTGACGTTTTCCAATTAAATTCATATATTCCTTATGTTCCGCTTCGGTTAAACCATCTAAAAAATCATTTGATTCCGCTATACTTTTTTCTTGTAGTTCTTCCAGGCGAGGCCACCAAGTCTGTATTTCCAATTTAGCGTTACGCTGTTCTAATATCTTTTTCCTTTGTGCTTTTAAGGCACCAAGTTTTGCTTTTTGTTCTGGCGTTTGATACCCCTGCTTCTGACCCCTCTGGTGCCAATCGGATTGAAATTCTTCAACGAACAATATCTTCTCGCCGTTGGGACCAGTGCGGTCATTCAAGCGAACATGAGCAAGGATATTAGATTCAGGAAAGTGGGAACCAAAAAAAAGTTGTTCTGCTTTTTTATCTGGAAAACGCAACGCAACTTCACGATAGTTCTCTCCTCCTGGTATAGACAATTCAGGATGACTATCTGGGCCAAATTTTGGCCTCCCCACTACGTTGTCTGCTTCCATAGCCTTAATTTCAGCAAGCATCTTTTCTGCTTTTTCTGCGCTTGTTGATGGGGGCAGGTTTGTATACGCACTAACCAATTCTCCATATTCCCGCGTAACACCTTCGTCAGCCCTTACTACCTCCTCAATCTGCACCTGATTGGCATCAACATAATCTTGAATCTCTTGCTTGGTGACAGACTTTTTGCCTTTCAAAAAATCGTCCAGACCAATCCACGCCATCTCCTCTGATTTAACTTCTGGCGACTTTGCAATCATCGCTCTCATCTGATCGCCGCCACCTTTTTCCATTGGCAAGGCATCAACAGCGTTAGCAACAGCGGAATAAAACACAGGTGCTGGATCAGTATTTATATCTATCTCTGGCTCTGGCTCTAAATCATTATTTAAATCTTTTTTTTTTGCTTCAAGATATTCTTGTTCAACAAATTCGCTTTTATATTTTGGACTTCCTTTTATGGCACGATAGGCGATTGCTAAACCTTCAACAGCACGTTCAAAAACCAAACCGATTGGACCACCTTCTAAAAAACGTCTTGGAGCATTTTTTAATCTTTCAACAAATGCGCTTTCATCCTCCTGCGCACCTAAACTTTCTTCTAACATTTCTTTAATGTCAGGCGAATCTTCAATAAGCTGTATACCCATTTCTAACAACGTTCCGTCTTTTGGAGCAACAGCAGCAATCTCAGCAGCACCGTAACCTAAAGCTTCAGACAAATATTTATTAGCAATGCCAGCTGCACGAAACGTTCTTGAAAGAAAAGCACCAGGCCCAATAATTTGTGTCAACGGTGAAGTAATAGAAGATGTTATTTCTTGAGTAGCACCTACTGGTTGTATTGCTTGTTCCATAGCCACATTAGCTTTAGGTAACAAGGGAATATTTTGACGGAGCCAGGGGCTTATATTTTCAGACCAATATCCGCCTGTTAAAGTCTCTCCAACTTCTTTTCCTGCTTTCGTAAGTCCCTCAACCGCACCTTTACCAATGCCTTTTGCCACATCTCCAGTTACATCTATTATGGATAAAACCAAGTTGGACTCAGGATCATCATCGTTTACACCAACGCGATACTCTTTTTTGCCGTCTGTACGAGTTTCCACTCGATCAAACATTGGTTTGTCAAGAACAGTTGTTGCTGGATCAATACCAGCTTCCATAGACCCCGACCACGCAGGATCAGACATTGCGTTCATTTCTCTGCGAGTACGCAGATATGAAGCAGTTACGTCATCGCCTTCTGCTATTGGTTGAGTCTGAGTCTCCGCATCAACAACAGGAGGACCAACAACAGGAACATCCAAAACAGGCAAGTCAACTTTAGGAAGGTTCATGTTTCCTAATAGATCATCTGTAACAATTTGCGTATCAGCCATTGTAATTACTCCAACGCATTTCGTAATATTGTTTCTAAATCAGTTATAATTTTCATTTGTGCTTTATATTCACCGCTTTTTACTCGCCCCAAACCTAAAGCTTCGTTTAACTGTTTTTTTGATTCACTAAGAACTTCCGGAGTAACTTTCTTATTATTCATTGGTCCTTTATACCCATAAGGCCTTAAAGAACCTTCCACGCCTGGTGTTGCTTCTATTGCTGCGTTATAAGCTTGCTCTCTTGCCTTTAAAGGATCTATACCGTCTGCAACAAGTGCATCATAAAAATTTAAAGCATCCATACGTCTTTTAATTGAAGGTTGATTACCTTCAAATGTAGCAAATTCGCTTTCTTTTCCACCTAAAGCTATATTTAATTGTTTTCTTTGGACAGTTATAGGATCAGCACCAAACCCTTCCTTTTTTGCTTTTTCTACTAAGCCTAATATTTTTGTTACATTTGCATCTGTTAATTTTCTATTTCCAACATGGCTGTCCATTTCGTTTTGTATCGCCTTTAATTGGTTTTCTCTGTCAGCTTTATCTGCAATGTCGCCTGTGGCATAAATTCTTTGAATCAGACTAGATAAAACAGCATTGTCTGTTTTTGCCTCATTAATATTTTCAATATATGTTTTAATTTTATCAAATTGTGTCGCTGTAATATTTCCATTTTCTTGTTCTTTTTGATAAAACGTTAAATCTTTACGCCCTGTATTGGAATTTGCAATGTCTACTATATGAGCAACGTAATTAGTCTCTTGCGCGAGTTTTAAAGCTGCTTTTTCTTCTGCTGCTTTTTTACTTTGTGCTCTGCTCCAACGGCTGTATTCTGTTGCTATATTTCTACGAATTTTAAGTTGTTCTGGCGAAGTTAAAGCATTGTAATATTTATAAAGAGGATGAGTTTTAGGTAAGCCTTCATCAAACAATGTATAAGTATCTGCCAATTCTTCTTTAGGTTCTCGACTTATAAAACCTGCCAGAATGTTTTTTGACCTGTTTGTTGTAAACTTTTTTAAACGTTTAGCACCATCTTCAAATGTAATAATGTTATGTTTTACAGCATTTCGTATGGCCTCAACGCCTTTTTCGTATAATACATCTTGAACTAAAGGGTTAGGGTCTTTGCCAAACATGATCTCTGTATTTGCAATATAAGTATCCAAACCTGCTACTTGTATATCTTTGCCACGCTTTATGGCATTAGCCTGAACGCTCACTTGGGTTCGCGCTGAAAGTGCAGACCAAGTTTGATCAAATGCTTCTTTCGCTACAGGCGACAAACCTGTTGCAACATTACTGTAAATTTCATCTGCTTTTGCGTCATATTCAGCCAAAGCAACACTAGGGTCTTCTTTTGCTAAATCTGTTTGTAATTGATTCAGTTGTATCGTTGCGCCTAAAGTTGATTCATTAAGATGTTGTTTTGCTTGGGCTGCGAAAAACTCACCTGCAACATTACCTAAGTCTAAGCCTAGTTGTTGCATGCTTTCACCAGATTTATCTTGTATCAATACTTGTGGCTGTGGTCCCACACCCGTTGATTTTGGTAAACCTCGTTGTCTAGTTAATGTGGGAATAGTAGCCATTTTTTTAACCTATGCCAAAAGTGACGTGCCAGGAGTATTTCGGTATTGCTTGTAGCCAGCTTTTGCTACAGTACCGAATGCGTTAATGGAAGCAGACCGCCGTGCAATTTCGCTGTTCCCTCTTAATCGCGCAGCTGCGGAAATATTACCTTTCGCCTGTTCTTCAAAAGCTTTGGCTTGCATGTCGCCGCGATATATAATTGCCAGACGTTCCAATTGCGCTTCCTCGGCTGTTTCAGCAGCAACATCCAAAGGTGTGTCTTCATTAATGACCACGTTTGATTTGGCGTATCTTGTTTGCTGCGTACCCATGAGTGCTCGTACCCTGCGATCAAAAGTATCAGCTTCAAATTCGGCGTCTGCTCTTGAAAGTGCTGCATTGTTCTCAGCAACTTTGCGATTATACTCTTGCATTTGAGCCTGATATTCTAAATTTTGCTGTGTTATACCTGCTTGGTAACTTTGTCCGTATAGACTCGTTCCCGATGACAGTACATTGAAAAGAGTTCCAAAACCCATGTTTTGCGTTAAAGAGCCTGCTGCCAGATTAAACACACCGCCAGAACCTAAAAGCCCCGTTGTAGAAGCAACAAAGGCACCCGTGCCAGACGTTGCAGCTGTTGCAGCAGCAGTTCCAAACAAAAGAGGAGGACACATGACTATTCACCCATCGTTAGTAATTAATCGTTTTACAATTGCAGTAATGTGCATAGGCAAAGGTTGATCTTGTTTTACAACAACGAAACCTTCTTGGTCCCAGCTACCGCGAAATTGGATTGTTTTATCTCCACTAAAAAGGGGAGGGGAAGAATCCATTGGATCTGAACCTGAACGAAACTGAACTTCATCAAGCTCAGACGTGCTTGGGCCAATTTTTGCGCCAAGCGTATTTCGGAAACGAACAATAACTTCAAAAATACGTTTTATTTTTCCTTGGGCCGTTCCGTCGTCAGCACCAGCTTCAGGTCGTAATGTTTTGATAATTGAATCATACGCTAAACCAATTTGAGCATTTGCAATCGTCGGCGATAAACTGGACACTCCTAATTCACCAGCCGTATCACCACCAACAGCTTGGTTGCTATACACATTTCCATCACCCAAAATATTAACAGTTTCACTTTCTAAATGATCAAGACCAATAATTTCATCCGTTGCTGTTGTTCCATAGGTTAATCCTGAATCAACAAAGAAAGCATTTGTTCTTGTGCTACTTTCCTCGACATCAAACCTGGCTTCTAAAAATTCAACATAACGTCGAGTTGTTCCATTAATTGTTCTTTGAACAATCATCCATAGTTCTTCCTCGCCTGTCGTTGATGATGGTACAACAGAAAGACTTTCAACAATTGCTATGGCTTGATCGGTTGTTGCAAGACGAACAGTATCACTCGCTACAACAGTTAAAGGTGCTGCACCTTGTCGCACCGTCTCTGTAATAATCAGAACATTACTAGCAGGATTAGTAGTTGTTAATCCAGTTGTCGCTGACGAGGCGGTGATTCTTGTGAAAATGTTGTCCGCTGTCGTATCATTAGACTCATTGGGCCTAAAGCCATACGTTGTGTCTGTGGGGGCAGTACCGCCCGCTGCTTCGGATGTATATGTAACAGTTGTTCCATCACTTTTAGTAAATATTAAAGTTGTACCAACAGCAATATTTTCATAATCAGTAACCGTGATTGTGCATGTGCCACTGTATCCGCCAATTTTATGCCTATGCCACGCAATTACTTGTTGATCACGCAAGTAAGTCATTCCAACAAGTTGACCGTCTCCCTTGACACCCCAAACCACTGTGGAAGGTTCTTGCTGAAAAACAATTTCAGAAATACCGCCTTTTGCAACCTGATTTGATAAAATGGTTAAATCAGGTGATTGATAGCTGTCAGCCTCAAATTGATAGACAAATTCACGCAATTTTCGTTGTTGTCTTTGAATAAATAATACAACGTTATCAATTCTGACAGGACGATGACTAGCACTTCCTCTTGTGCCTTCTCTTACTACTCTGACATTTGTTGGAGTTAAAGGATCAGCTGTAGTGCTTCCTGAAATTATAAATTCACCACCAACCGTTCCAACTGCCATCACCTTGCCTGGTGATAACCATTTAATTGCATTAACTTGATCAGTTGCAAGAGTGTAAATCACGGGATCATTGTCTAAAGTGCCTGGAGTGTGATTTTCGTAATCGCCTGATTTGCTCCCCCACAAAGTTTGCGGTTGCTCTGTTGAACCTGCCCAAAATAATCTTTGTTCATAAAAAGCAACCGCAGCAGGAAAACCAGTTGTGTCGGAGTACGCACCCAACCGCCACTTTGCTTCAGCTGTTGTGCCTCCAAATGTTGCATTGACTGTAACAGTTACTACCGTTGTATTTGTTCTGGCGGTTACTGTTGCATAGCCCCATTGAATACCGCCATCTCTCAGAAACTTCCAAGTGCATTCATTGTCAACAATTTCATCACCTTCTCCAGATGGACCGCCTGAACCCGCGCTGTCTCCAGCTTTTAAACATTCATACACATTGCCTGAGTTTCTTTTTACATCCCCAACAGCATAAGCTGTTGAGGCTGCCCATGCTGCTGCTTGATGACCGATTGATATTAATCGACCAACATCTGTTGTTTGAAAACCATCGCCGCCGTTAATGCCTGTAGTAGCAGAAGCTGTTATTGTTCGAGAGCTACCAGACGTATGGCTGGGAGTTAAGGTCGTAGTTGTTATATTCTCGTCCTGATACGGCCCGTCCGTAAAAGTAATGTCAGAGATCGTCCAAGACGTGTGACCCGTCCGCGTCAGTTTCCTTGGCGTATAACTAGGATGAGCAATGTATAAGACATCAGCAGATTGGGCAAACTGAAGATCAAACAAATCAGCCGTTTCATAAGTAGTAGTTACTGTATAGACCCGCGCAGCTGTTCCTCCAGAAGTATAAGCAGCATAATCACTGGCACTGACATCGTTTCCATCAATATCTTGCAACTCAAAAGTGTTCGTTGTTTTGCTGGCAACTTTGTAATATTTACCATTCAATTGCGTCATGCCAACGACACTGGAAATATAAACCTCATCACCGTTAGAATAACCATGACTTGTAGCCGTAATGACACAGGGATTGGCTCTTGTAGCACCACTAATTGTTTTGTTGGCCTCAAGAATTGCACCTTGATCTTTGTAAAATCGAATATACAAATTGCCAAATTCAATTTGGTACGCTTGAGTAGTTGAAAATTCAAAAGAGACTAAGCGTGTTTTGGCACTTGAAGTTTTAACTTCTTTTACAAAACGAGTTCCAGATCGTCTTGTAATACCGCCATGCGGTTGAACAATAAAATTTTCTAATGTTGCTGCACCGTTGTTATATTTTGTAATGTCCACACGACCAAACAAGTCTTCGGACAACTCACCTGCTGTGAAATTTGTATTAATGACCGAGACGCGGGACATGTATTATACTCTCGCGTCAAGCCAAGAATTTTCGCTTGCACTCAAACTTTCTTGAGCATCTACAAGCCGAGCTTCTTTCAACATAGTCGCAAATTTTGCTTCTGCTGTCGTTGCCACTGTTTGACTTGCGGTAATGTCGTAAGCAATATCTGCTGCTAGACGCAGTGCAAATGCTTCCACAAACTTAGAATCAAATTGTGTGGGATCTGTAATTTGTTTTACATACACAATTTCTAATGGTGCAGCTGCATCCGTTACAATTTGTCTATTTTCAACAGCCCATTCCTCCGTCGTATTACATTCTATTATTCGTAAAGTTTTGTCAGGAAAATCAAACGCATTCGTGTATTCAAAAACTGGACTTGTTGTATTAGCTGCAAGCGACGCTCTAAAAATTGCAAAATTCCAAGGGTGATCCCGTAGTAATTGGTCTCGCGTTTGCTCATATAAACGGTTACAGGACCGTGCTTCTTTTGTGTCGTCTGCAAGAGACGTGATGGTTGCTGCACCTAGATATGTTAATGCTCTATTCGCAATTTGAACAAAAGTTGTAGCCATAATTTTCTCCAGAAAAAAGAAGGGAGGGAGAGATTCGGCACGATCTCCCTCCCAATCTTCTTAGTCAACAACGTATGTGACAATCCATGAAACATCGCCTGCTGTATCACCAGCAGCCTGGGCTTCAAATCCTATGAAATAATATCCGCCTGGATCAGTAGAATCACCAGCATCTTCATAGACTTTTTGGCCCATCAAATTGATGTTCCGAGCTTCAAAAGCAAGCTCAGTTCCAGCCGTGACTGCACCACGGGCAGTAGTGTCCGCACTGCAATAGCAATCAACATCTTTAGCAGTAACTTCACCATCAGCCGTATAAAGGCCAATATGAACTGTTAAAGTTGTTCCACTGTCCAAGTCATCATTAAAAAGTTTGATACTTAGAACAGTAGCATTCGTTGGAACCATGCACATCATCAATGTATCACCAGCACTAAGATCGCCAGCTGCCATTGCGTGTGTGCCACATGCAACCCTCATGACACCGTGAATATTCGTAGGATCATTCACAGTGGGAGGAGTTGCCAAAAAATTGGTGACTTGCGTACTATTAACATTAGCCATTTTCTAATCCTCCTTTATGTTGGATCGCATTCAATATATCCAACCAACGTTTCCTGCATCCTGGTTGCGCCAATTGCCATAGAAACAAAAACCTGAGTAGCGTGATTCTTATCTGCTCGCTCACTGATTTTTACGGTTGGTTCGGCCCCAATGGCCAATTTCATCCCAGCACGTTGCCAGAACAAAACTTTATGATCAGAATTGCTATCAGTTTCTAACAATTCAGTACGCTTGAAGTCGAAACCGAGAAAAGTGTCCACTTCACCGTGAACAAGAGCTTTTACAACGTTATAGTCGGTGCTACTAACTTCTGTTTCGGCCAATAGATTTTGAAGCTGCTTGGCATTGATAATGCAAAAGCGATCATTATCGTCTGCTTCGTTAGCATCCAAAACCTGTTTTGCTGCTCGTAATTTGCCAACGTTTAAACCAGTATCAGCAGCTGGGCTGATTCCAACTTGTACATCGACCGTATTGCCAGCAGTATAAGATGTGGATGTTCCGCCAGCAACGCCAGTGTAGGCGGTACCGTCCGCAGCATCAACAATCTCGGTATCGATTGCCCGACCCATCGCATTGGCTGCTGCCTCTGCATATGGACCAGTTGGATCAATTAACATTCTAACCCGATCTTCATCGTCAATAAGATCGGCCCAATCGTAATCGACCAAGGATACTCTACGTCTTGAATGCGGAGTATCCATTCGAGGAGTATCCGCGTGTCGTGAAGTTCTTTGTTGAGCAGCCGTAGAACCGATTTGCTCAAAAAAGGCATTTTTGCCCGTGACGGTTTCTACCGAAACACAATCACGTAGGCGTGAACCCTTCTGTTGAACAAGATGTTCTACATTCCCTTTGTACTGCTCCACAAAGGCAGTCGTGATTTGAACTGACATAGTTCAAGTCTCCTTTGTTAAAGTTTAATAAGGGGTGAAAGGGGTTGCCCGAAACCGGACCCATGTCTGTCTATTCCAGACCGTCTTTTGCGAGGCCCGAAGGTTATCCCGCGCCCGCTACGACATCGACGCCGTAGGCAAGTTCGTTTAATTTCGTTAGTTTTGCATTTAAAACATTATGCTCTGGATGACCTTTATCATACAAAGCTGGATTACCTCTAATTTTGGCAATCTGTTCTTTTGCCATGTCAGGCGTAGTGCCAAATTGTCCACTTGTTTCAGCATCTTTAAATTGGGGGCCATTACCGAGAGCCATGCCTATTTTTGCAAAAGCTCTGACAAATTCAGGATTACTACCCAAACCTGAAGCATCAATTAAAGATTGCAATTCAGGAGTTCCAAATTCACGCAATGCACTTCTTGCAGCTGAGACGCGGTCATCAAAAGCAGTTCCAAATTCTTTTTTTAATTCTGACTCCCATGTTTCTTGCTGTTGTTGGGACTCTGTCACTTGTTCTTGAACACTGCCCATCATTCGTTCAACAAAAGCATCATGTAAAGCTTGAGCTTGTTGTGAGGGCATTTTTGCTTTGTGGGCTGCTTCTCGAAACCAATCTGAAAGACTTTGATCATAATTATTTTCAAAGCCTTCTGGTACAGCTAAAGCATATTCGTCTGCATTTTCTGGAGTGCCTAATTTGGACCATCCATCCCATTCTGCAAGATCGCTTCCTTCAGCTGGCAAAACTACCTTATCTGCACCAACCTGTTTCTCTAAATTCACATATGATTTTAAAACGTCACTATTGGAAGCCCATCCTTTAGCTTCGATTACATCATGATATTCATCCAGACCGTCAGACCAATTTGAGGTTCCTGCGTCTGGGTTGCCCGTCAACACGGACCCTTCAGCTTCATTCGACATCGACAAAATCTCCTATTGCTATTTGTGTAATTTGCTCTTCATCAAGAGACAGAATTTGTATGATCCGCCTCACCATATCCCGTGCTCCCTCCATGTGCTGAAGTTCGCTGTCGGGTCTGATGCCCGTAGTCTGATAAATACCAGACACTTTCATCAAATCTTTTAAAATGACCTGACCTTGTGGAGAGTGCAGAAATATATCTCTATAAGCCTGCATAATCTCAGCTTGTACTTTATGCTGATCTGCCAAACTAAATTCCTTACAAAATTATTCAGGTGGTGCGATTTGACCCATGTCGGCGATTTGCGCGACTTTAAGTGCAGCGTCCGCTGCTTGTGGTGCAGCATTCAAGCCAGCCTGCAATGCTTGTGCTTGATTTCTCTGACCACGCATTTCCGCAACTTCATCATCACCACGCAATATGCGTTGTGGTGCACCATTTGTATCCGCCAAAATTCGCGTGATCTCATCAGTGTCAAAGTTATCCATGACGCCTGGGTCAACAGCTGCTATTGGTTGCACCATTTCTAATGTTCTCAAAATGCCGACACCTTCTTCAGCTTTCATTGCACGTGACAAGGGTGAGACATATTCAATTTCATATTCTTCTTGTGCTTCAACCAAAACGTCAGGAATGGGGGGCAACAATCCTTGAGCATCCAAAATATCAAATTCACGCTCAATCAACGGACCAAGCATTTCTGTCTGTTGCCTGCCGATGGTTGGAGCCAACAACGCACCTTTTTCCTGTGCTCTTTGTAAAACTTCAGTTGCGGTCATGGTCGGTGTTTCAACTAAAATGGAAAATAAAGTCACTAGGAAAGCGTCTTGAATGACACGCCTTCGTTGATCCATCATTTCAAAACCGATGTCCACCCGTGCGCCTGTTTGCAAGGGCTGAACAGGTGCTTGGTTGCGACCATCCAAACGTGCAAAAGTCGCAGCACCTGGATTTGAATTAATCGGAAATATTACACCTTCATCTGCCACCAATAAGGGCGGATCAACAACTTTTTGACCTGCACGAATAACTGTCCTCGACATTTCATTTATCATTTTTATGTCAGGTAAAATTGTCATGGCAGGTGAACGACCATAAATTTCTCGCGGACCTGTGTTATAGCGCGGAACTATGTAAGGAAACGTGTCAAAACCACCTTCCTCAATAAGATGTTTCTCTTTAATTTCAAAATAACCAGAAAAATATTTTTGATTTTTACGATCACGTTTTGTGAGATCGCGGTCAGTGCGAGGCATAACAACATGCAAAATCTTCACACGATCATCTGGACGATCTTGCGCTATTTTTCTTAAATCATCCGATAAGTCACCATCTTCAAACATTCGCAAAACTTGTCTTGCGGAAACTTCAAACTGTCTAAAAACAGTGTCAATTCTTCCATGCTCATCTTCGGATATAAATAAATCTGCTAAATGTATTCCTCTATAATTACACCCGCGCATTTGCCCTTGATCTACAAACAAACCACCTGTTCCGAATGCTCCTAAAGACATATACACTTCATGAGTTTGACCTGCAAAATTAGCTTTAGGCGAATACCGTTGAGCAAACATCGTGTGCTCAACCTGGTCAAACCATGCTTTTACTTCATCAATTTTGTTAAGCTCTATATTTGTTGAACGCAATGTGTGCCATTTTGCACCGCGTGGAGTTAATAAACTTTCAACCGCTGCTGCAAAACGCTGTAGCGATAAAGCAGCTGTTGCATCATAAAGCTTTTGATTGCGCTTATCGCCCTGGGTTCTTTCACCTGTAAATTCCGCACTTTGAGGTAAAACTCTTTCGGCAATTTCTTCCCAATGAGATTCCCAAACGCCCCGCGTTCTTTTCAAATGTTCAAAACGTTTAAAGATTTCACTAGTATCCATATTAAACTCCTAACAGAGTATTCTTACGCAAAGCATCAACATCAGTGCCACGCGGAAAGCCTGATAAAATTGTGCCACCACCGTATGTTCCGCCACCTGCTGTTGCAGAAGCGTCGCGCTGCGCCTTGTCTAGTCGCTGCCCAAAAGACGATTGGGCTACACGTTGACCACCGCTTTGTTTTTGTGGAGTGTTAAAGGGTACGCACATTAGGAACCCAACAAAGTTTTTCCAATGTTTGCCTCACCCAAAACTCCACGCGATCCCGTCATAATAGTTCCGCGTCGCCCTGCTGCACCAGCTTGTGCTCGCTTTCGCTTTTGCGAACCAGAAACAATTTTATTACTTTCTGGATCTGCATATGCAGTTGGAGCAGAAACTGGTGCTGGGGGAGGTGGGGGAGGAGGGCTGGGCCTTCTAAAAACTGGTCCTGCACACATAGCTAACCACCTAAAATCGATTTACCGATATTAGCTTCACTGGTATCACCCAACGATCCAGTTAATATCGTAGATTTACGACCCTTCATTGCGAGACGCCGTCTGCGCTCGGCTGCTGCTTCCGCGTTGACCGCTGGATCATCTCTGGTGGGAGGCGGATCTGGCGGGGGTGGTGGTGGTGGGGGAGCAGGCATTTTTGGCATCTTGGGAGCCAATGGTCCGATACACATTCTCTTTCTCCATTCTCGATAATGTCCACGAATAACAGTGGTATAATTTACGCTCTGTTCCATAATCTTCTAAAGTTGCTTCGCGTCGAGCACCTAAACATTCAAGCCACCTGTGCGCTTCATCGTGACCTTCCATCGACCAGCAATCCGCACGAACAGCACCAGCACTAATTAGCCAGGGAATCATTTCCTTTTTTATTTGCCGGGTGACTGACAAAGCAACTTCCGCCCAACGATCTGTCGCAAACATCCATACATTCCACATGCAAGGCCTGATCTCGACGGCTCCCCAACAAGCGACAGGCGCACCCCCAGAGAGCGCAACTGTCGAGATACCGCCAACGACAGACTGTGCTGCTAAATCTTCTGGCTCTCCCGTCCATGTTAAAGGCAAAATTTCTTCAGCATCACGCTTCCGCATATGACGTGCAATAAAAACAACATCGCTATACGTTGCCCTAACTAACGTAACAGGCATTAAAAATTATCAACAGACGGCACCATAACCGAACCGCCCCCTGGCAACCGACCTGTGCGTGACGCCAATTCCAAACTGGGTGAAACATCTTCTCTGATGCCGACACATCCATAACGAAAACTATCAACGGCATGCGATGACCAATCATGATGAGGACGATCTTTCCAATCATCAGTCTTGTCATTGTATTGACGATGATAATGTCGCAATGCTTTCAAACCAACAGCACAATTGTTGCGATCAAAAAAGCATTTGGGGATTGACGCCCGTACACATTCAATTCCGTCTTGGACGGATAGCTTTGCTACAACTGTTGGGCGAACCCCCAAATCCATTAAAGTTTCATAACGCGAATTCCCAGATCCTAATTCCCTAACCATAACATCATGAGGAAACAGATGCTTTTCATAGGTATAAGGCCGACCTCTTAATTCTTTAATGTAATGATGCAATCCTTCGCCAGCACTTTCATAATAATCAATAACCCGAATAATATTCTCACGTCCTAAAAACTGATAAAACCAAATTGCTGTTGAATCTGAAATTCCTAAATCCCAGCTGGTCACAACAGGCAGGTTAGGTTCCCAAGGAATCGATCCAATTTGACCTTTTAAATCAATGCTATCCAGTTGTTTTGCAAAATAACTACCAATCAAAGCAGCCGACCACGAAACTTCAAATTCCTGATCGTATTGCGATTCATCCATAATCGCCCTGGCTGCATCCAGTTCCTTTTGACTAAGAACCTTTGTCTCCGACGCTGGAAACCGCATGGCAAACCATTCAGGATCGTTTGCTTCCATGCGCTCAATTGCATGGTCGTAAATCTCTTTAAACTGGTTAGCCCCTCGCGGGGTTCCAATCCACAACGCTTTACCGTCACCACCATGATCCGATAAAGCAGGACGCACAATTTCAGGAAACAACCGCGCATTCTGATCTGCGTACTCATCCATACACACAGCTGCAAACGCCATGCCACGAATAGAATCTGGCTGCTCTGATCCTAAAAGCCAAATACGTTTACCGTCCGGCAAGTCACAGCGCAACTCTGCCTCATTAAACTTAACACCAGGAATAGCTCCTGCGTATTCGCGCACCATCTGCCACGCAATACGTTTTGCTGCACCATACGTCGGTGCTATGTAAGCCCCCTGTGCTCGTTCACGGGTGGATGTTAAAACTTCTTTCAATAACCAATTCACCGCCATCACCGTTTTACCAAATCGACGATGACACGATGCAACGGAAAAACGTTTAGATTGGTCGTGAAAAACTTGTTGTAAGGGGCGGGGCTTGTAAGGGATTTCAACTCTCGGTATTTGCCCCATCATCCCTCCCAAAAAACATGATTAAAACTCGCCGATTACCCTTATGACTAGCGCAGCAATGCACATTCTCATCATCGCCGTCCCACACAATGAGATCACAAAAAGCAAAAATTGGACGATCAGGGTCATCGCGGAAATAAAAACCGCCCCCACTAAAATCAAAAACAGGCCGTGTTAAAAGAACACTGGCACTGTACTTGCACCAACTCATATGCCCCTTATTACCTTGATCCGTATGCCAGGGATGACCTTCGGGCTTATGCTCAACCCGTACATAAGAAGGCTTCTCATATGAAACAGGAAAAAAACCAGAAACGGCCTTTAAAATAGGCTGTAAACGACTGTCATTAAAATCAAGATAACCAATCTCTTGCGCTAAATCATCTGCTTCATGAGGCCGTAAAATGCGGTCAACTGAATGCCTCACTCGACAAGCTTACCGCCTAGCCGACGCATGCTTGATTTCGTGCCAGCAGTCTTGGATCGCTGTACAAGACGCCTTTGCATGTCAGCATCTGCAAAAGCCTCATTAATATTTGGTGTAGATGGATCATCTGCTTTAAAAGATCCATCCTCATTGTGTGCCCTGCGACGTTTGGTCGCTGCTTTCGTCTTACTGGCAGCTTTCTTCTTTGGAGCTACCTTCTTTTTCGCTAATGCCATTACAAAAACTCCTGATTAATTAACAATATCTTCTGCAATGATGTTATCTAACTCTTGATCACTAAGAGGGTTTTCATTCTCAACATCAGACACATCACTCTCAACATCAGACGTATCCCAGCCGATGATCATTGGACCTGTGTAAGTAACCTCTTGCCTGTCTTTATAACGATTATCCAGCTTGCTAAGTTTAGCCAGAGCTTGATGCCCAAGGTTATTAGCAGCTGTTACAGCAGCCTGGGCTTGCTTTGGGTCGCCTTTAAATTCACCGCGCATTATCTTTAGCTGGGTACTGACAGCTTCATCTGCATGCTCCTGATAGCCCCTACGCATGGCTGTGAACACCTGTTCATCAAGTTCTTTGTCTTTCAAACGCCACGCGTTAAAAGCTCGTTTGGAAGGAAGGTGCGCATCAGAAAAAATAGAAACCATTGTTTCGCCAACAGTAAGTCTTTCCAGCACTTCATCTATAACTTTTTGACATTTCTTCGTTGCTCTTGGCATTAATTATACCTCAACCAATAAATCTTTTGGGTAGTAAACATCTACAATACTTGCACAATTAGGGCAGCTTAAATTAGTAACCATAGAATAGTTATCGTCTTCGTCATCAATATCGTGATCGCCTCCCCAAATTAATTCCGCATTGCAATGCCAACAGTTCATTGTATATACCTTTTTTTCTTAAAAAACTGGCCTCACATTTTGCTTGTGGACCCTACACGCTCCCAGGCGCGGCGGGCGCGGCGGGGTACCCCTGCCTAGACCCTCCACCCTGTCAAAATTTAATTCGTTCCCTAAGGAATTTGATTTCATGCCCAAAAACAAAGCATGGGCAGGGCTTGCGCTTGCTAAAATAAAGAACAACCCATACGCAACCGCATGACTTGCCTTTGTTATAGGTAGAACGCTAGGCATTGTGCGCGAGAACGGGAAGGCACGCATTAATTAACTACAAAAATTCAAACAATGTCACACTATTAGAATTTAAAGTTTGACAAGATAAAATACATTTATTATATATATGTATATACGGGCAATGGTGCCCACTTTAAAGAAAGGTAAGAAAATGAAAAAAGAAAAGCGAGATATTCCACAAGAACAAACAGACAATTTAATTAAGTTGTTAGAAACTGCAAACCCTAATGACTTTGTTCTGCCTTGGCATAATCAGGCCAATAAGGGTATGCCTAAAAACAGCCTAACTAAAAAAACTTACAGCGGACAAAATACAATTGCTTTATGGGTAGCCCAAGAGATCAATCAGTATCCTTCTAACTTGTGGGCTACGTATAACCAATGGTTTGAATTAGGCGGTGGTATTAAAGAAAAGGTCAAGGGTAAATGGCAAATTATCCAAAAATCAAAATATAATGTGAGAAAAGGCGAAAAATGTTCTCACATATCGGTTCCGATTCCATGCAATTTTGACAAGGAAATGGATAATGTCAAAACGGGTGAAACTGAAATAGTGCACGTTTCCTTTACTAAATTTAGAACAGCCCAAGTATTTAACGCGGCGCAGATTGAAGGGTTTGAAATACCAGAAACCAAAAAAGCCAACTTGGCAGAAAGCGTCAAAAAAGCGGACGTGTTTTTTGGCAATCTAGGAATAGAAAAAAGAGAACAATCCGGCAGGGCATATTATAGCCATACACATGACTACTATTCACTGCCACCAATGGATGAATTTATTAATACTAAAACCAGTAACGCAACAGAAACTTATTATTCAACTGAATCGCATGAAGTTATACACGCTACTGGTCACGCCAAAAGATTAGGACGGGCTTTTAAGAGTGAAAAGCAGAGCTACGCATTTGAGGAATTAGTAGCAGAATGCGGCGCGGCCTTTCTTTGTGCACACTTAGAAATATCTAGCGAGACTAGGGTTGATCATGCGCAGTATTTAGCCCATTGGATCGCTATCTTAAAAAAAGATAAAACAGCCATACAGCGAGCCGCGAGCCTAGCCAGTAAAGCCTACCAATGGACGCTAGACCAGCAACACACAGAAACGAAAATGGTGGCCTAACACTCACTTAACATTGCGTTGTAACGCCATTGGCAGGGATCTAATTAGATTGCCTGCCTTTGGCAGTAGTAGGGCAATGGTGCCCACTTTTAAGAAAGGTAAGACAATGAAAGATTTAATTAATATTGTTAGAAACCAACTCGACCCTGAAAACGAAAAAGAATTTCAGCAAATTCTAAAAGATGTTACGGTCGGCGGTGCGGACGCTGGTTTCCCCAATTTTATTTATCATAAAGATACTGTAAAATTTAGTCGTGATAATATCAAAATTATTATGAATCAATTGACACAGGATGCTCAAGACTTAGGAGAAGACCCGCTTAAAATTATACAAGATTTTAATTGCCTAAATTATTCTAATATACCCTTGTTTGAAATTGGTTCTGTTGTTTTTGGAGCTCCAGATGATGCAACAATAAACGACGGCATAGACACGCAGATTTACAATGCCTTGGCATGGTACGCGTTAGAAACAGTTGCCCATTATTACGACAATTAACTCACTTAACATTGCGTTGTAACGCCATTGGCAGGGATCTAATTAGATTGCCTGCCTTTGGCAGTACAAGGGGCAATCATGCCCACTTTTTTAGAAAAAATTTTAGGAGATAGGAAATGAATAGTATTGTTGTTTTCAATGACAGTCACCAAAGTGATGGTTTTGTTCGAGGAGTTGATAAAATTAATGATCTACTTGAGTATCATGAATTAAAAGTTAGATTACAATTCATCATGGATTTTACTTCTGATGAAGGTGAGTACGCCTTTAACGTCAGTATTGTTCCAGATGATTTACCAGAGGAGAACGAAAAAAGCCAATGGCAACCATATCAAATATGAAATAATTTAACTAACTTAACATTGCGTTGTAACGCCATTGGCAGGGATCTAATTAGATTGCCTGCCTTTGGCAGTACAAGGGGCAATCATGCCCGCTTTTAAGAAAGGATAATTAATTATGTTAATTACAAAAAAACAAATAGAAAACTTAGATTACACAAGTTGTATTAGCTTTCTGAATGATCAATTTGATAGGTTTGAGATTTACGAAAGCAAACAAGGTAATACTGATTACAGCCTATCTAAAACAATACAAAAAGAACGAAGGAATTGGGTTATTAAAACCTTTCCTGACTCTGAATGTGTAATGAAATTTTATGATAATAGATTAGAAGCTCTTTTGGCTTTTAATCATTACAGTAAAACTCATAAAACTTTATTGTTATGGGATATGGCAGAAAACCCTGAACCACAATGGGCTATAACAATACGTGATAAAGCTTTAGTTAAAAGGTATAAATAAACGCAATGAAACCGCATGAACTCAAAATGGCAAGACACCAGCTTGGCTTATCAGTTAATGAGCTTGCTGAAGCTCTATCAGATCCCGACGGCGATAGTACACCAGTTAACCCAAGAACGATACGCCGTTGGGAAAAGGGAACCCAAGATATTTCCAGCCCTGCCATAGCTGCCATATATCTAATGCTCGACAATCAATAAGACTTAACGCGACGTTAAAAAAAAAGGCTACCTGGGTAACAGGTGGCCTTTTTGAGTTTGTATTTTAAATAAAGGTCTACTAAACAAAAGTGAAAAAATTCACACTCTAATAAAAGCTATACCATCGACCTGATATCAATGTAAATAAGAACAAATACAGAAAAAACTAAATTTGATAAAATTGGCACAATCCATCAAGAGCTAACCTTAACGCGGCGACGCCATCTTGCGCTTGCCGATTACTGTTTCTGACACCAGCCCATGTTCCTGCGTGATGTCCATCACCGACAACATGCACAATCACACCATCTAAAGGCTTGCCAACAAAAGCCAATGCGTGTCGAACTTTTTGTTTTGAAAGTTGCACAATTTCAGCAGCCTCAAGAGTTAACGCTCCGCTGGGTAAATTGTTATAGCGTGATTGCACATAGACTGCGACCAATTGAGCTTTTCTATACGACTGAGCAAATGTCTCGCCTGCTTCAAATTGCAATTGTGTAATTGTCCCTCTGTTTTTGTACATTTCAAGTGGGTCATGAGTAAGATTGCGGAGTGCCTTAACGCCAGCAATCTTTGTTAAGATTTCCTGGTAATCACCATGTTGCAATTTCTCAATGGGTCCAAAATCACTTGTTACCGATTTCTTCTTTTTTCTTTTCTTTACCATTTCTTTCCTAATCACAAAAAAAACGTGTCACAGGCATAACCGTCCGTGACACAGGGACGTCTTATAGACGTCCCCCTGTCACGTCACGGATATCGAGGGTTTCCCGTGACAAAATCACGCCTGTCACGGGTATGTCACGGCTAAATGTCACGGATGTATTTACAGATATATTCACTATATTTTCCATATATTATCTTTATCAAATGTGTATTTATTTTCGTTTTGCAGATCAATTAATGCCCGTTGAAATTTTTTACGATCTGTTGCACCAAACCCTTTTTTTCCATCAGGCAATTCAACGTATCCACGATTAACTAACTGATCACGTAGATCAGCACGACTGATTTTGACGACTGCTGTATTATTGTATCCAACGCCATTAGGTTGCCTGTTGTATGCCAAATTTTTATAAATTTCATCAATAGCCCTGGAAAAGTTGCTTCGATCATCTGATTTTTTATTACCACTTTTCACACTAAGCGTTGCCGTCCAGCCAACAGGCGTTAATTGACAATGAATACGCTCAAAATCAGCAGCGTTCTCATGGGTTCGTAAGCGATTTTTTGTAAAGTTAATAATAAAACCTTCCTCATCTGCGGGTGGACGTTCTAAACGTAAAACGGTATCTAACTCCCATTCGCGGGTGTTTGAGCCATAGCTCTTACCTTCCGCATGGCCTGTATGGTGTATCCAAATCTGCGCGATGCGTTGATTAGTTAGCCATTTCATCAAAGATTTAATTGGCTCCCAAGATTCCTCATCCTTCATATCGCCGGATAGCAAGCACATGATTGAGTCAAATGCGATCAAGTCTGGTTTGGTGTAGCGAATTTTATGTTTTAACCATTTGACGCCATCCTCAGTATTTAATGGTGGCATTTCATTATTCTTTGATGCCTCATCGTCGCGGTTAATCCCAATCAGATCAATGTCTTTTCCAAACAGGTTTGTAACTTGGATAATTCTTTCTTTGAATGTTTCAGCAGGCATTTCCCCGTCAATGTAAAGTACAGAGGATTTTCGTCCTGGACGCCAATTTAAAAATTGAGCTCCAGACGCAACCGCTGCCATCATATTCATTGTGAATAGTGTTTTACCGAGTCCTGTAGGGGCG
>VTLG01000932.1_pt1 | contig 24524 bp, 27 predicted proteins | sample 4694571 | NCBI WGS metagenome assembly VTLG01 (sample SAMN12604809, study PRJNA352737) | marine metagenome | biome: ENVO:00000447; feature: ENVO:00000209|ENVO:00000569|ENVO:01000036; material: ENVO:00002151; isolation source: viral sequences binned using virsorter ...
GTGCTAGATTTGTGCTTCCACTTGCCACTCCAACCCGTCTGTATATGACTGGTTCGTGCCGTTCTTGGATTCACTACATTAATTTGAGATCTGCACACGGTACACAGAAAGAGCATATGGATGTTGTAGAAAAGGCAAGATCTATTTTTACCGAACAATTTCCTTCGGTCTCCGAAGCCCTTGGATGGGTCTAAATAATGCACATACTTTATTATTATGCCTTTATATCCTGTAGTTAACCAAATTACTGGTGAAGAGAAAGATATAAATCTTTCTGTAGCAGAGTATAGTAAATGGAGGGAAAATAATCCTGATTGGGATAGAGATTGGAGCAAAGGATGTGCAAGTTTAAGATCAGGTCCTCCATCAGCATATTCTGCTGATGCAATTGCAGATAGTTCAACATATGAAGATAAGAATAATTCTTCTCATGAGAATTCATTTGAAAGTCAAAAAGATATAGAATCTTCTATGGCAAAGAATAATGCACAAGTAAAAGACAAATTTCGTATTACATAAAATGGCAACATATCCAGTAGTAAATACAAAAACAGGCGATCAAAAAGAAGTCGTAATGAGCGTTCATGCTTGGGATCAGTGGTGTAAAGATAATCCTGATTGGACTAGAGATTACTCAGATCCTTCAACAATGCCTGGAGTGGGTGAAGTAGGAGAGTGGAAAGATAAGTTAAAAAACAAACATCCTGGTTGGAATGATGTATTAAGAAAAGCACAGAAAGCACCAAAGTCTAGAGTAAAAACGCTTTAATCCAATGCCAAGAAAAAAGAAGGTCGAACAACCGATTGGGGTTGGTTTGACGACCAAACAAATAAAAAGAAAGAAACCTATTAATACTGATTATTTACTTGATATTAAACCATTAACAGATAATCAGCAAAGATTGTTTGATTCTTATAAAGAAGGAAAGCATCTTATTGCTTATGGTATTGCAGGTACAGGAAAAACTTTTATTACCTTATATAATGCAATAAAAGACGTTCTTTCTACAGATACTCCATATGAGAGAATCTATTTGGTTCGTTCATTAGTGTCTACTCGTGAAATTGGGTTCTTGCCTGGTGATCATGAAGATAAAGCAGATATTTACCAGATTCCATATAAGAATATGGTGAAGTATATGTTCCAGATGCCTTCTGATGCTGATTTTGAGATGCTTTATGGTAACTTAAAGGCACAGGAAAGTATTAAGTTCTGGAGTACCTCGTTTATTCGTGGCACAACATTAGATAATGCAATCGTGATCGTTGATGAATTTCAAAACCTCAATTTCCACGAATTAGATTCTATCATCACTCGTGTGGGCGAAAACTCAAAAATTATGTTCTGTGGTGATGCTACTCAAACCGATCTAACGAAAACAAATGATCGTAATGGTATTGTAGATTTTATGAGTATCTTACGTAAAATGCCCTCTTTTGATATAATAGAATTTGGTATTGATGACATAGTTCGTTCAGGACTTGTCAAAGAATATATTATTGCCAAACTAGAAAATGGAATGTGATTATCCAATATCTATTTTTGATAATTTCTATAATAATCCAGATGCAGTAAGGGAATATGCATTAAGTTTAGAATATACTAAAATTACTGGATTTTTTCCAGGATATAGGACAGAGTGTTTATCTACAATAAACAAAGAATTTTGGGAATTATCTTATCAGAAATTTTTGCCTGATAATATAAATCCAGATGAGTATACAATATTATCACAATTTCAGAAAGTATATCGATTTTCTAATGATCCAAAAGATCCAGTAAATTCGGGTTGGATTCATAAAGATACTGGTGCAGATTTAGCTGCTGTTTTATACTTAGATCCAGATCCAATATCAGATAATGGAACTTCTTTTTATTCAAAGAATAGATCATTACCATTATCAAAATCTATCAGTATGGATGATCTTCCAAAGTCTTTGAATAATTATGATGTTGATGATGAATTTAGAGAATTAGTTATTGATAATAATAGTCAATTTGATTTAACAGTAGAAGTAAAGAATTGCTATAATAGATTATTATGTTATAATGGAAGTCAATTTCATGGGGCATCGAATTATTATATGAATAATGAAGAAAATTTTAGATTAACTCAGGTATTTTTCTTTTTTAAAAATAAATGTAAGTGCTGTGGATAAAAAAGGTTTAATTATTCAAGGTGGAACAGGAAGTTTCCCTACAACTTGTTATGATAACTTCTATCAAGATCCAGATTATATTAGAGAATATGCTCTTACATTAGAGTATAGTAATGGTGGTGGATATTTTACTGGTGCTAGAACTGATTGTTTATCTACTATTAATGAAGAATTTCATTATAAATCTGCAAAGAAAATTCTTTCTATGTTTGGGGATTTTGATACGTCAATAGATCCTGCTGAATGGAAGTGTAATTCTTATTTTCATAAACATTGGGCATATTCTAATGATCCTAATCATATATTAAATACAGGATGGGTTCATACTGATGGTGATTGTACTTTAGCTGCAGTTGTTTACTTAGATCCAAATCCAAATATTGATGCTGGAACATCAACTTATAGAATTAAAGATGAATATTTGGAAGATGGTGAATTTAAATATGATGAACACCCTGATTATCCAGATGAGAAAATGTTAAAAATTCGTCGTGATGCAACTAGAACACTTGATTCTTGTAATATTAATACTGGTAAGGAATATGCAATATGCTTACGTAACAATAATAAGCATTTTGAAAAAACTTTAGAAGTTAAAAATAATTATAATAGGATTATAATATATGATGGAGATAAATTTCATGGTCAATCAAGTATATACAAAGATAATGAAGATATTAGATTAACTCAAGTATTCTTTTTTTATGAAATAATGGCACCATTTATTAATATTCCTAAGTGGAGGTGTGAAGTTGATGGTATTTAATTTATATGCTATAATATCAATTAAAGAAATAAATTTATGAGTTTTAATCATATTGATTTAGATCTCCAACCTCTTGAAAGAGAACATATAGATGGAGTTCGTTATTATAAGATTCCTAATGAGGAAGAACTCATTAAAATGGTTTCTATTACTTCTGTAACCAGTCATTTTAATAAAGAAATCTTTGTTAATTGGAGAAAGAAGGTAGGTAATGAAGAGGCAGATCGTATCACTAAAGCGGCTACTGGTCGTGGAACCGATATGCATACACTTACGGAACATTATTTAAAAAATGAAGATTTGCCTGAAGTGCGTCCCATTTCAGACTTTTTATTTAAGATTGCAAAAGGTCATTTAAATAAGATAAATAATATCTACGCCCTAGAAGGACCTCTATATAGTAGGGAGTTGGGAATTGCTGGAACCGTTGATTGTATTGCAGAATATAACGGTGAGTTAGCGATAATAGATTTTAAAACGTCTAAAAAACCTAAACCAAGAGATTGGGTAGAGCATTATTTTGTGCAATGTATGGCATATGGTTGTATGTTGTATGAAATGAAGGGTATACCCGTCAAAAAACTTGTAATTATCATGGCTTGTGAAAATGGAGAATGTGTCATTTATGAAGAATACGACAAAGCAAAATATATTAAACTCCTCTCAAAATACATTAACAAATTTGTTACAGATAAACTTGAACTCTATGGAACCAAATAAAGAATTAGAAAAAGCTATCGAAAGCAAATTTTTAACTCCAGCAAAGTTTTCTATGGAGATAGAGAATATTGTTTTAAAAGAAGGTTTAAATTACATTGATGCAATTGTTCATTATTGTGATATTAATACTATAGAGGTGGAATCAGTATCTAAATTAATTTCAAAACCTTTAAAGGAGAAATTAAAATGGGATGCTACTCAACTTAATTTTATGAAGAAAACTTCTAGAGCTAAATTACCGTTATGAAATTTAATGAATTGGTTAAACCTTTTCCCCATTTAATAATAACTGATTATTATAATTCAGAAGAACTTAAATTAATTTGGGAAGAACTTGATTTTTATACAAAACCAGGAAAACTTTTTAATGCAAAGGATTTTGGTGGAACATTAACTAATTCACACGCAATTGCTTTGGATGAACTCTATTCTTCTGAAAATGGAAAGTTTAGAAATATATCTGATATATTAACATTAAGTAGAAAACTTTTTAGTCCAGAAGTTATGGATAAGTTTTCTCAAATACATGATTCTTGTGAGATAGCAAAATATTGTAATTGGGATTATACGAAAGTAAGATATTATCATAATCGTGAATCTTATGGTCCACATACAGATCATCCTTTTCAATTTTTAGCATTTTCATATTTTTATAGAGAACCTAAAAAGTTTAATGGTGGTGAATTATATTTTCCAAAATTTGATTATGAGTTGACTTGTGAAAATAATTCAATTATAATATTTCCAGGTTGGGTTGAACACGGAGTTAGGGAAGTATCTATTGAAGGATCTGATTATTATGATGGATTTGGTAGATATTGTATTTCTAATTTCTTTGGTTCTAAACAAACAAAATCTAACCGTAATCAAGAACTAAGAGAAGTATTCTTTTAACTAATGCCATCACAACTTGATTTATTACACTATCGTTTACAGGCGATAATGCGTGATTATAATATGCCTGATCTAGAATATCTTGGCGAACGAAAAAGCTGGAAATCTGGTGAAATTGTTCATTGGTATAAGATAGGTGAGGCAGAAGTGCCTATTGACGCAATTACTGAATTTGAAGCTGAGGAAACCAATGAAGAAGATTAGAATAGCAGGTGCTCAAATTCCTATTAAGGATAAGGACATTCAGTATAATAAGAATGAAATTATAAAAGCACTTGAATGGGCAAAGGAAAATGATGTAGACCTACTTCAGACACCAGAAGGATCTCTTTCTGGATATGAATTTCCTTATTGGGAAGATAATATGTCTGAAATTATAGAGTCTTTGGAAGAGATTCAAAAAGTACAAAAAGATTTTGGTATTGCTTTAAATTTAGGAACTTGTATTGTTGATTATGAACAGTATGGTGCTATTAAAAGAAATCAAATTAGGCATTATGATAAAACTGGTGAGTTATATGCAATTACTAATAAGACACATTTAGTTTTTGCTGATGGAAATTGTATACCAAATTTCCATGATATGGAGAAAACTTCATTTGAATTGCCATTTGATACTAATGTAAGATTACTTGGTACTGGTCTTATATGTAATGATATGTGGGGAGGAGTTCAAGATTTTGGAAAAGGTTTTAAACCAGCTAAATGTTTGAATGAAACCTTAACTGAAATGCATGTTGATATTTTATTTCATTCTACACACGGATTTAAGTTTGCGGAAGTAGGAACAAAAGATAGTAATGATCCAAAGAGATATATCATTAGAGATACGATGGATATGTGGTGTGAAGCATGGTTGAAGATGACTGCTTTTCGTGGTGTTTGTACTATATTAACAGTAGATGCTTGTACTCAATGGGGTTGGGATGGTAATGAAGATACTATGGATAGGATTAAAACATCATCTCCAAGTGGAGTTATTAATCCTATAGGACAATGGGAGACTAATGTTCCTAGATATGGTCGACAATATTTTTATTATGATTTAGATCCTGAAATTAAAAGAAAATATTGGGAAGTTATTAATGAACGATCTAAGGGAGAATGGTTAAAATCTGATATGATGACTTATACTGATGATGATTTGCAGATCAAAAGTGACACCATTTGAAACCTATCAAGCATATTTGGGGATGAAAAGTCATTTTACTAATCCTAAGTATGACTTTTTTAGGTATGGGGGTAAATCCCGTGCTACAATGGCATCCTTTAATAAAAGAAAGGATAAGTATTGGTTTGAGAAGACTTCTAGAAAGTATTCTGATCAAGAAGTGATAGACTTCCTTCTATCAAATTTTATTAATGCTAATAACCCACAAAACTTATGGATTGGAGAAATTATCAATTCTGGAGAAAGGACATACGCAGATTGGAAAATGAGGCAACAGAGTTTGACGTATATGTTCACCGAACAATCAGAGAAATTGCTATTAGAGAACGACTTAGAGAAAGTATTCAGTTGCTCGAAAGGACACCCATTAGTTCTAAAAAAATATCTAGGTGGGGAAGTTTCATTAGAAACACTATCAATACTGGAAAAAGTTTTTTCTTTTCAAAGTAAATTTGATAAGAAATTGAAAGATCCAGTATGGGAAACCGTAAGTATGAAATTAAAAAAGTATTTACCTTTCCTAAATATAAATGTATTCCAATTTAAAAAAATATTAAGGGACATAGTAAATGAGTGAATTTTTTAATTCCGATATTATTAAAGATGAATTGATGACGATTCATCGTCTTCAAGAAAGCATTTATAATCATGCTTTCACTTTTGATGAAATGGACCGTGAAGATCAATTGGAACACATTGATGATCTAACTGAATTGTTAGAGAAGCAGAGGGTTATGTATACAAGGTTATCCTTGTCTGAAGATCCTCAAGCTAAAATTATGAAAGGTGAATTAGAGAAATCAGTTCAATTGTTGGGATTCCCACCAGGAACTGATATATCTGTTTTATTTTCTGGTATGAACAAAACTATTGAATCTCTTAAGTCAAAGATTGACTATTAAGAGAAATATTGTTATAATACAATCAAATCCAATTTAATCCAATTAAATCCGAGGTAATCTAAATGTCTTTTGCATCTTTAAAGAAGCAATCTAAACTGGGTTCTCTTACCGCTAAACTGGTAAAAGAAGTCGAAAAGATGAACAACAATGGCGGTCAAGGTGATGATCGTCTATGGAAACTAGAAGTAGACAAAGGCGGTAACGGCTATGCTGTTATTCGTTTTCTACCTGCACCAGATGGTGAAGATCTACCATTTGTAAAACTATACTCCCATGCCTTCCAAGGTCCTGGTGGTTGGTACATTGAAAACTCCCTTACTACTTTGGGACAAAAAGATCCAGTATCTGAGTTCAACTCACAACTCTGGAACAATGGAACAGACGCAGGTAAAGATACTGCTCGTAAGCAGAAACGTAAACTTACTTACATCAGCAATATCTACGTTGTAAAAGATCCAGCAAATCCTGAAAACGAAGGTAAGACATTCTTATACAAGTATGGTAAGAAGATCTTTGACAAACTAACTGCAGCAATGCAGCCTGAGTTTGAGGATGAGGAAGCAATTGATCCATTCGATTTCTGGCAAGGTGCTAACTTCAAGTTGAAGGCAAAGAACGTTGCTGGTTATAGAAACTATGACTCTTCTGAGTTTGCTGCTACCAGTGCATTATTAAAAGATGATGATGCGATGGAAGCAATCTGGAAAAAGGAATTTTCCTTAGCAGAATTAGTTGCTGCCGATCAGTTTAAGTCTTATGATGAACTTAAGACTCGTCTTGGTTATGTTCTTGGTAATAAGCAAGTTCGTCAAGATGCTGAAACTGTAGAGCAAGAGGTTGAAGATGTGAGAGCATCTGCTCCTGTTGTTGAGACAGTGGAATCAGTATCCAGATCTTCTGCTACAGAAGATGAAGATGATGACGCATTATCATATTTCGCCAAATTAGCTGAAAGTTAATGAAAATCAAGCCTCTTAAACATTGTCGATTGTCCCAAATGAAGTTCTTCTACTGGGACCCCAAAGACGATCCAAGAGAGCCTGAATATTGGGAAGACTCACCTTCGGGTGGGTCTTTTTTATGCGATTAAATCTGTATTTTCTGTAGTAATTAATCTATTAGTTACGTATTGACTATTTCTATCATATCTCATTATTCTATCATGTTCAGTTATAAACATCCGTAAGAATTGTTTTTTCAATGGTCTTATCTCTCTTTTCTTTTCGTTTTTGAGTGTTTCATATTCAAAATTAGATACTCCTACAATAGGTGCAATTTCCTCACCAGTATATGTAAATTTACTCTCACCTGCAGATGATGGATTACTACCATTCCATTTATTACCAGAACCTCCAATTCTTGCAGCAGGTCCATCAATTGTAAACGATGAATCTACTATATTACCTGCAGGTAGAATTAATCTATCATTTTCATCTTTTACTTCTAAAGTTTCATAATGATGAATAGAATTCATCTCTGTGAGACCATATTTATTTTCAGTATATTGATATAAATCTTTATTCGATAATGGCCATTCATCCCTAAGATTGACTATACCGCAAGAAATAATAACTACATAATCTAATTCTGGATCTCCGTATATATCTTCCGCAACAGTATCAGGTCTAGCACCATCAGCAACAATAAATTTATTGAAAAGAGTTGTTGCATTAGTTACATCATCTAATAGTTTGTTCTTTCGGAAAAGATTTTTAACTATAATAAAATCTTTTGATGAATTTTTATCTGGTAAGAATGATTGATATCTTACATTAGGTAATTTTCGTATGTATGCCATTAGAATCCAACTCCTTTTACGTCATCGGTATAATCTTCAAAGTAAACTGGATTGGTTTCTTTAAATATCATATTAACTTTCATATGAACAGGGGTTGAATCTCCACCACTACCATATGATGAATATACTCCTCCTGCTGAGTAATTTACACTAAGTGAAGTTAATGCACATGGTTTGAATGAATTTAAAAATGGATGATCTTCACCTGCACTTAGATATCTTAATAAGAATAAATCTGGGGAATTTATGAATAGTCCCTCAGTTCCACTTTTTGCTAATTCTTCTCCAGCTCTGGGTGACATATGCTGTTTTAATTTTCTTATTATTTTTAGTGCTCTCTCAGCTTCATTTTTACTTCTTGGTGTAAAAGTAAAGTCAAAAGCAAATTCTCTTAATTTAGTTCCATTAAATAATAGCTCTTTGTTTGCATTAAGAACCTTTCCAGATGCTCTTGATAGAAACTGGTTAGTTGTTGTATTTCCACCAAGTACGTTAACAGCCATCCCACCTACAGCAGCTCTTATTGCACTTGCAATATCCTGAGCTCCTTCCAATCCGTCTCCAAGATCAATTGTATTACCATCTTGAAGAGTACTGATAACACCTTGAATATCTTGAGCTGTAGTACTAGGATCAGTAGCCATATTAAAAGCAGTCATTTGGAACATATTCAGAGAATTTTCACCCCAATCAACTGATTTATTATCACCAATTTGTTTTGGAATTGGTAGTTCTACATAAAATTGAGTATCTGTATTATATGTCATTCCATCATATCCAGATTGATGTTGGTTATATCTTCTATCGGTTCCCTCTGCATATGCATTAAAATTCTTATCATTAAATTTCCAACCATCAAAATTAGCATAGACCTTTGTGTTAGCAGGTATAGTCTGTCCTGCTTTATAAAATCCACCACCAATTTTTGGAACTTCACTTCCTTCAGGTACTGTAAAATCTGTATCTCTAGATTTAATATCTTTATATTTCCTCTCAAATGCAGGACCACTTTTTTTGGGTGTTTTATATTTAACGCATCTTATAAGTAAACTATCTTCCTTTCCACTTCTTTTTAATGGATATTGTAAATGTTCTTTAGATTTTCCCTCTGTAGTCAGCAGTTTCCCTACTTGTGTTCCAGTTTCATCTTTTTTCGCCCCTTCTTGGGTAGTTTGTGTATCAGATCCTGAATTGTTTTCTACTACTGCTTCTGTCATTATCGACCTTATTTTGTTATTATCAGCTATTTATACGGAATCTTGCAAAAGGAATTCCATCAAGATCATTTAACTCTTCATTACTAATTTCATATAACCCACCAGCTATTTCACCCCAAGTATATTGTCTATGTTCATTCCAATGAAAATTGATTCCACGAAATCCCCATTCATATAAGTTTGTTACACCAACTAGTGGATTTTGGTCATATCTTATATTAGGTGTTTTTGGATTGTATATAAAAACATAAAATTTTCCTATTGTTGGCATTTTACTGCCTTCCTGTAAAGCATCAATAATTGATACCATTAAATCATCAGGATCTTCTGTCCCAATTAAATTATAACGAATGTCTTTAATTCTATTCATTATACTCCAAGTTCTTTTTCTGTGATTACTTTAAATTCCCATTGTCTATCAGCACAATATTCTCTTGCTTCTTTCCATTTTGTTTGGTTTGTGGCATATGTATATGCTTCAGTAATATATCGTTTAGTTTGGCGTTTTGGTTTTTTGGGTGGACTGCATTGTTTTAATGGTTTAATTTCAATAACATATTTTTTGATAGCACCATTAGTTTCTTTTATTTTCATATAGAAATCTGGAAAGTATCTATGAGATCTATGATCTACAGGAGATGTGTAAGGTATTGCTATTTCTTCACTTGCCCATTCTAATACGTTTGCATTTTTATCACAGTAAACCATGAATTTTCTTTCCCACAATGATCGAAATGTTATATTAGTAGGATCACCTTTATACTTGTGTGGAAAGGTTGGATAATATTTTCCTTTATAAGCCATCTAAATAGATAATAATATATAAAGTATTTAGAGTGCCAGCCCCAATTCCAAAGAAAATATCTCAAATATTGCCAAAGTTTCAGAATGTTGCTCAAACTTCTCATTACTTAGTTAAGTTTGGTTTACCTTCTGTGGGTGGTTTAAGAAGTCATCTTCAATCTAAAGGAGTAGATATTAGATTTTCTGGTGAGGATATAGGTTTACTTTGCAGTGCTGCAGTTCTACCTGGATCAGCTATGGCTACTGTTGCTGTAACTGGTGAGTATCAGGGATTAGTTGAGATGATACCTCATACTAGAAATTTTACAAGAATTAAGTTAGAATTTTATGTTGATAATAGATATAAATCATTGAAATTTTTAGAACATTGGATGGAATATATTACTGGTGGTTCTAGTGCAGGGACATTAGATGATGGTTATCATTTTAAACTTCATTATCCAGAGGAATATAGATCAGAATCAACCAAAATTATTAAATTTGAAAAGAATTATAGACAATTCTTAGAGTATAATTTTAGAGGATTATATCCTATAAATTTAAGTTCAACAAAAGTTTCTTATAAGAATTCTGATGTATTAAAAGCAACTTGTGAATTTGCTTATGAAAGATATATTTGTGGTGAAGCATCTTCTGCCTCAGAATCTGCAGGTACTGATCAAAATAATTCACTTAGTAGATTTGGTTCTAATGTTGGTAATGTAACTGTTATTAATAATGAAGTTACTAAAGAGTTACAAAATCAATCTGTTACTTCTAATAAAACTAATAATGCAAATCCAATAGATAATGCAAGACAATATCTTATTGAGCAGGGGGCAAATCCTCAAGTGTTGGATGGTATTAATGATATAGAAGCAGGTCGAGATAGGAATTAAATAAACCTCCTATATACTCTACGAATAATAATATTATAATTTATTATGCCTTTACCAAAGATTACTGCTCCTTCCTATGAATTGGTTATACCTTCTTCCAAAAAGAAGATTAAATTTAGACCATTTTTAGTTAAAGAGGAAAAGATACTTATTTTGGCTATGGAAAGTCAAGATAGTAAACAGATTGCGAATGCTATAAAGGATGTTCTTACTTCTTGTATTTCAACAAGAGGTGTTAAAGTTGAAAAATTATCAACATTTGATATTGAATATCTATTTTTAAATATTCGTGGTAAGTCTGTTGGAGAACAAATTGAAGTTACTGTTACTTGTTCTGATGATGGAAAAACACAAGTTCCAACAGTTATTAATTTAGATGAAATTCAAGTTCAATTTAGTGATGATCATTCTAGAGATATTAAATTAGATGATGATTATACATTAAGAATGAGATATCCATCAATGGATGAATTTATCAAAACTAATTTTAATATTGGTGATATTAGTGTTGATGATACTTTTAAATTAATTGCATCTTGTATAGAACAAGTTTATTCTGAAGAAGAATCTTGGGCAGGATCTGATTGTACAAAGAAAGAACTAACTGAATTTGTAGAGCAATTAAATTCAAAGCAATTCAAAGAAGTTGAAAATTTCTTTGAAACAATGCCTAAACTTTCTCATAAAGTTAAAGTAACAAATCCAAATACAAAAGTTGAAAATGAACTTGTTTTAGAGGGGCTGCAGAGTTTTTTCGGGTAAGTATGTCGCATGAAGATCTTGCGTCATACTATCAAGTTAATTTTGCTTTAATGCAACACCATAAATATTCATTAACAGAGCTAGAAAATATGATACCTTGGGAAAGAGAAATTTATCTCGCTCTTTTACAGCAATACATTGAAGAGGAAAATTTAAAGGCACAACAAAATGGCTGAAATTAGATCACCATTAGGAAAAATACGTGGAACACTTCGTAGGGTTTCTAATAGTGTCTTTCGTCCTCCTACACAGCAAGGTGCAAAAGAAGATTCTGTAGCAAATAATTTAATTGCTAGAAATTCATCTTTATTGGGTGGTATTCAAAAACAAATTAATACATTAAATCAACAGCAAGCAGTAATAAACAAATCTTTAAGTGTAATAAGTAAAAATTTAGTAACAGGATCAAAATTAGAAAAACAAAGGCAACAAGCACAGAAAGCAAGAGAAGCTAAATTAGCAGCACAAGGATTAAGATCAGCAAAAGAAGCACAAATTGAAGGACCTCTTCAGAAAGCTCTTATGGCTCCAGTTAGAGCAGTTCAAGTTAGAGCTACGAGTATTCTTACCAAATTAACTAGATTTTTAATGATACTAGCTGGTGGGTGGTTAACTAATAATATTCTTGATATTTTTGAAGCAAATATTGAAGGTAGTGTTGAAAGAATACAAGAAATAAAGAAAAATCTCTTATCTGGATTTTTGAAAGCTGGTGCAGTTTTATTACTTTTTAATCCATTTCTTGGGAAGTTAGTTTTAGGTGCAACGGCACTTGGATTTCTTGTTGATAATATAGCTAATGATGGTATTTTAGCAAAACCATTTAATTTTATAATGGAATGGTTGAAGGGTGTAACAGATTGGTTTGCTAAAGAAATAGATGCTGGTAATATAGAATTCGATCCTCGAAATTTCTGGTTTTTTGGAAATGCTGATCAGAAAGAAAATAATAATGACAGTAGCAGTAATAATAAAATTGATAATAACAGATTATCTAATCCAGCAGAACAGTGGGCAAATTGGATAGATCCTTCTAATAAAGATGAATCAACAAATCAAAGTGAGGAAATTGATACATCTCAGAAGGATGATCAATCTGGTGCTATACAACCTAATAATGGTATTGATATTGAAGCACTTAAGGCAAAAGTAGAAAATGGACAGGAATTAACACAGGCAGAAAAAGATGCATTAATAGAAGCAGAAGGTGGAAAGGGTAATATTCAACCTGGAATGATGTCTGATATAACCGATCAGGATTTGTTGACTGAGATAGAAGGTAAGAAACCCTTAAGAACTGATTTTGGTCCTGGTGAATCTGGATCAGAGGAATATAATGCAGCATTAATAGAGTATAATGAAACATATGGTCAAAGGATTAAAGATTTAAGAGCTAAGATTAATGGAACTCAAGTTAATAGTGATAAATTAATTAATAATAATAAAACGAATATCAAAGAAAGGACAACTAATTTAACTTCTCTTCTTGCTTCTTTATCTGATGTTACACCAACTATAGTTCCATTTCCCACAGATACTCAAGCTGCAGAATCTGGTGCAAGTGGAACTGTTTCAGTACCTGGAGGTACTGGTGGATCTGTCCCAGTTATAAAATCTTTTAATAGGGATAATAGTTATGTTTATCTTGCTTATAAGCATTATCAGGTAGCACCTTAATATTATGGATACTAAGGGTTTAATTTCATCTTCTAAAAGTCTTACTAATATTAGTAAGTCTCTAGGATCTTTTACACAAAGTCTTAATAGTGCTGCTACTGCCACTGGAGTAATTGCAAAAACAATTAATGAAGATAATAAGTTAAAAAGTAAATCAATATCAGATGATGCTACATTTTTTGCAAAAAGAAGAACTGCATTTTTAAGAAAAAGGAAAGAAGAAGAAATAGAAGCTACTGGAACTAAAGGAGCAGCTAAAGCTTCAAAGGGTATTTTAAAAAATCCAGTAAGAGGATTATTGGGTAGAATATTAGATTTCTTTGCTGTAACTTTAATTGGTTGGGCAGTTTTTCAATTACCTAAACTTTTAAAGCGTTTTGAAGGTTTAATAAAAATTATTGGTAACTTGCTTGGAATTTTTAACAAGTTTATTGATACACTTTCTAGTAATCTTATTGAGTTTAATCAGCAAGCAGAATCAGTGAATCAATCTATATCACCACCAGATTCTGATAAATTTGGAAGTGATGTAAATGAACAATCAGATAGAGTTGATAATGCATTTTTTCATATGAGGAAAGATCTGTCTGATACCTTGAAGGTATATACAGATCCTAAAACTTATAAATTAAAACCACCATCTACTGATGGTCCTCCAGGTCCTTCAGGTGATGGTCCTCCAGGTCCAAATGGTGGAGATGGTCCTCCAGGTCCTCCAGGTCCAAATGGTGGAGATGGTCCTCCAGGTCCTCCAGGTCCTTCAGATAACAATTGGGAATCCAATCCTAAAGATTGGGATTTCTCGTGGATGAATCCCTTTAAAAAGGATGATGAAAATGATAGTACAAATAAGGATGATAATACAAATAAGGATGATGATTTATTTAATGAAACAATTGCAAATGATAAAACACAACCTTTAAGAAAAAGGTTTGAGGCTGGTTATACTCCTAAGAAAGAGATAGATGGAAAAATAAATCCTGAGTATGTTGAATATCAAGAATGGTTGAACGAGAGCAATTTTGAATTCAAGGCTGATGGTGGTCGCCTTGATGCTAAAACATTAAGTCTTGTAGGAGAGAAAGGACCAGAATTATTCATTTCTGATAAACCAGGAACAATTGTACCAAATAAAGTAACTGTTGACTTTATAGAAAGAATTATTGCAAATAAAAATAATGCATCAGTAGTTGATCAGAAAAGAGCAGCAAGAAGATTATATGAAAAACTTGTTGAACAGCATATTGAAAAACATGGTATTATAAGAGTTGATGAGGATGAAAAATATAAAGCACAAACAATAGGTAGATTAAAAGAAGCACTTGGACAAATAGAAGTGGAGGCAAATAAAATTACTCCAGAATCTATTGCTGCTCAATCTAATCAGCAGGTAATATCTGAGATAACTCCTGATAAGATAAGTTCTGAAATTAATATTCCTGAATTAAATATATCTGAATTTGAACTTCCTAAAATAAATATTCCTAATCTTAAAAAAGAAAGAAAAGGACCAGTTGTTATGCTTCCACCTATGATTTCACCAAATAGACCAACCCCACCTTCTCCACCTATGCAAAATTCAAAAGGATCTACTTCTTCTACTGGTTCTAGTGTAAATACAATGTATACCCATTTAACAACCTTAGTAACAGCATATACGTAATGGCAGCATTAGATTCCTCAATTTATGAAGAGATTATAATAACATCAGCAGATGGATCAAAGGATGTTGATATTTCTTCTGGTGTAGTAATGATTGGTTATTACGAAGATATATTCTCACCAACAATTACTGCTAAGTTACAGGTTGTTAATGATGGTGGTACTGTAGAAGGAGAAGATGGATCTTTACAGTCCATATATAATGGACTTCCATTAAGAGGTGGTGAAAAAGTTAGTATAAAAATAAAGGGAAATTCTGAAACTAATCCAGGATTAGATTTTACAGAAGAAAGACAATTTTTTGTTTCTAGTATTTCAAATGTAATTATTAAGAGGAAAACTGAAACATTTATTTTAAATTTAGTTTCACCTACAGCAATAACAAATGAAACTTCTAGAGTTGGTAAAAAATATCCAACATCACTAACGATTTCAGAATCTGTGAAAACTATAGTTAAAGAAAATTTAGGGATTGAGGGTGATATTGATGTTGATAATACGCAAAATGTATATGGTTTTATTGGAAATATGAGAAAACCATTTACTATTTTAACATGGTTAGCATCGAAATCTGTACCAGAACTACCAGATGAAGGATCGGAGAATCCAACAAATGCTACTGCAGGATATGTATTTTATGAAACTAAATCTGGATATCATTTTAGATCTATTGATAGTTTAATAGAGTCTACACCATATGGAACTGCATATAATTATAGTGAGGTTATTGATAAACAAGCAGATAATGATCATAAGATATTAAGATACCATACTTCTTTAAATGAAGATGTTTTAGGTAAACTTCAGAGAGGTGCTTACTGTAGTTACAGAACTTTCTTTAATCCTTTAACCTTTGAATATACTGACCCATCTAAGGGAAAATTTAAATTAGAGGATTATAAAGGAAAAGCAAAATCAATGGGTAAAGAAGTTACTTTACCAGGAGAACTTGGAAATTCTGCAAGTAGACAAATAACAGCTGTTTTGGATGTTGGTACTATGGAGAAGGGTGTATCTAAACAAGAAAATGCAGATCCATTTCTTATTCAATCTCAAACAATGATGAGATATAATTCTATATTCTCTCAGAAATTGAGAATGACTATTCCATCAAATACTAATTTGGAAGCTGGAAATCTTATAGAATGTAAATTTCCTAAAAGTGCTGCTAAAGATGAAATTGATTTGGAGCAAAGTGGTCTATATATGATTAAAGAATTATGTCATTATTTTGATCCAACTGGATCATATACATCATTAACCTTAATAAGAGACACATTCGGAACTAAAGAATAATGATAGAAGAATCAATACTAAAAAGTAATTTTGTTGGAAGAGATGGTTTCCGATGGTGGATTGGTCAAGTTGCACCAGAAGAAGCTCAAGGTAGTCAGATAAATCAGATTAAAGATGATAAGGAAGATCAATCTGATCCTTGGGGCAATAGAATTAAAGTTCGTATTATGGGTTATCATTCTCAAGATCCAGAGATATTGCCTGATAAAGATTTGCCTTGGGCACAAATTTTATTACCATCAACTGCTGGTTCTGGTGGGGGAGGTATTTTTAGATCGACCAGGTTAACACCAGGTGATAGTGTATTTGGATTTTTTCTTGATGGTGATGATGCACAATTACCTGTAATATTAGGAATTTTTGGTAGACCTTCAACAAGTGAACCACTTGGTCCTTATTCAAAACCATTTAAACCATATACTGGATTCACTTCAAAAAATCAACCAAGTAAATATTTTTTAAATACAGAAGTTGGATCACAGGAAGGTGCTAGATCTACTTCTTTACCATTAGACTTAACTAAAGAATTAGTTGATAAAGTAAACACAGCTAAACTTAGTTCTTTAGTTGATAAACTTGGTGCAGAATTAGGTGAAATTAAGTTTAATCAGGAAAAGATAATTAGTTCTTTTGATGCTTTAGGTAGCATAATTGATACACCTACTGTATCTGATGGAATTTCTGCTATGGAACTTGCTTCCAGAGAAATTAAGACTGAAATGACAAATATGTCTAAGGATTTGAAGGTACTAACTGAGAAAATGGATACTGAGACTATTAAAGCTCAGTTTGCAGATGTTCTTGGTGGTATTAATACTGAAGCATTTAAATTAAAAACAAAGGAAATACAGGGATTTGTAAAAAGTCAAATTGAAGAGAGGAAACTTAATGCAAAGAAGCATATTGAATTATTGGGTGGTGGAATAGCAAAAGATATGATGGGTAAGTTACAGGGTGAACTTGCCGAAAAAGCTAACAATGGACTAAAGAAAACATATGATAGAGTTTTTGCTATGGTTTTTGCTGCAACCAAAAAAAGATCAATAGCTAAAAAGGCAGGTATAGCAGCACAAGCAGCATTTATTAATCCTCTTAAAGATTTTGGTAAGAATGTTCCTTGTCTTTTACAAAATGTTTTAGGTGGACTTGGGGATGCTATTGGGGGAATAATAGATCAGTTAGTAGATAATGTTAAGAATTTTGTGTCTTGTATTATAGATCAAGCAATTGGTGGAATATTAAATCAGATAATTGGAGGTCTTACAAAAGGAATTGCACCTTTCATAGGAGGTTTGTCTAAAATTTTAGGTGGATTTAGTCCTGGTGATTTTCTTAGAGGTAAAGCTGCTAATTTAATGTCAATTGCAAGTATGTTTAAATGTAAGCCAGAGACAAAGTTAGGTGCTGAACAAGTTCAACAAAAATTACTTGGAGTTGGACCAATGCAACATCTTGATTCTTTGGTTGATAATATTCTATCTGTTGCTAATACTGCAGATTCTTTAACAGAGGGATTAGTTGGTGCTGTTCAAGGAATATCTGGTCTTGGTGGTGGATTGGGTGTATTTGATTTTATGAATCCAAGTGTATCTGTTCCTGGATTTAAGAGTCCACTTGGTGAATGTTATGGTGGACCACCTTTAGAATGTGCTGGAGTAAAACTCAATATTTTTGGTGGTGGAGGATTTGGTGCAAAAGCAGGAGCAATTTTTGGTGATGTTATTGGTGAAGGTGTAGAGGCAGTTGGTAGTCTTATTGGTATAGATTTGACTAGTGGTGGTTCTGGGTATAATGCTGCACCATTTATTGAAATAGTTGATACTTGTAAGCAAGGATATGGTGCAACTGCTAGAGCAGTAGTTGATTTTGATCCAGATTCACCTACTTATCAGCAAGTTGTTGATGTTATTGTTATTACACCTGGTGAAAATTATCCAATTAAAGATCCTGGAGAACCTGTTGTGGTTGATCATGTAACAATTGTCAATCCTGGAGAAGATTATGATAAAGATGATAAGGTTACTGATAATGCTGGTAATGAATATGAAATTATTGTTGATAATTTTGGTAGAATTATTAAGGTAATTCCACCTAATTCTGCAATGGTTAGTGCACCAGAGATAACTGAGTTCCCAGAACTTATAGTTGAATCTAAAACTGGATTTGGTGCAATATTAAGAGCACAATTGAAACCAAGACCTCCTTATCAAGGTGAAGTCAAGCAAGTTATTGACTGTATTAGTTGAAATAAATAAAAGGGTAAAGTACTAGAATATGTCAAAACAACCAAGTTGGCAAAAAAGACAAGTAGATTCTTTTGGAAAATTTAGAATCGAATATGGAAATCCTTCAAGTAATCTAGGTGGACCTAGTGTCTTTAGCCTTGTTGGAGAAGGAGAAGGTGGAAATGGTAAGTTGGGATTATTAGAAAATGGTAATTTTGATATTATGGTTGATCAAACTGTAAGAATTACTGGTGCTGCTAATAATCAAAGACCAGATAGTGGTTCTGGAGTTGAAATTGTTTCTAAGGAAGGTGGAATTGATATTAATTGCCAGAAAGGAACTCTTAAAATAAATGCTGAAAATATAGAAATTAGTTCTGCTTCTAATATAACATTTAAAGCTTTAGGGCAAATTAAACATGATGCAGATCATGTTCATTTTGTAGTTAGAGATTTAGATATAGATCCAGGTCAAAAATTTCAAGGAAATTATAAAAAAGGTGATATTGTTGTTAGGGAAGCTGGTTATTTACATAAAGCATATTCTGGAACCGAAGTTAAGGAGTGGGGTGGTTAGATGACAGAAGCCACTAATTTTACTGGAATAAATGATGGAGATAATTTCGGTGTCAGTAATGTTGCCGAATTTTATAATGACGTTCATGTTTATGGAAAATTATATGCTGATTTAGTTGGTGGATTATCTGGTGATGGTGATACTTTAATAGTAACTAATTTAGAAGTTACTAAAAATGCCTTTTTTGGTGGTGATGTAACTATAGAAGGTCTTCTTGATACAGATTACCTTACAGTTTATCAAAGGTTAGATGTTGGTGCTGGTGGAACAGTTTTTACTGCTATTTCTACAACTAATGGTAGAGATGGATATGGACAAACTGGTGGTCGTGTTGGTATAGGTAGTACACAACCAGATGCTTTATTCCAAGTAGGTGCAGGAGATACATCTTTTGTTGTTACTGATTGGGGTAATGTTGGAATAGGCACTACCATTCCTGGTGGAAAATTCCAGGTTGGATTGGAATGTTTAACAGTTACTACTGATCCTTGTAGGGTTGGTATTGCAACTACACAACCACAAGATAAATTCCAAGTTAGTAGTGGAACAGAGGGTGCTGTTATAAGTGATGCTGGACAAGTTGGTGTAAGAACCTCTATGTTCGAGGGGACAGAAGTCTTTAAAGTAAATTCAACAGATAAATCGTTTGTTATTACTCAAGACGGTAATGTTGGTATAGGGAGTTTAGATCCTACTGCGATTCCTGGTTATGATGCAGTTACAGAAGGTATAATAAAATTAAATGTAGAAGGAACAGTTAAGATTGATAGAAATATAATTGACTCTTCTGATTCTCCAGGTGCAAACGGATATTACTTAGCAAGAGATGGAAATGGTATCAGATGGCAACAAGCATCTCCCGTTTCTTTGGATGGAATGTATGTTCAGGATGAAGGTGCTAATTTACCTACAAATGGAACTGCACAGTTATTCCAATATTTAAATTTTGTAGAAATAGAGAGTCAAGGTCTTGGAGTAGATACATTACTTCCAATACCAGATCCAGCAAACCCAACTGCGGTTGCAAAGATTCAGACGCAGGCTTTATGGGGGCATACTAATTCTACTAATACTTCTCCAATCTATAGGATGACCCCTGTTGGTATTCTTAATAATAATCCTCAAGTAGAATTAGATGTAAGTGGGGAACTTCATGTTACTCAGGCAGTTGATTTTGATGATACATTAAATGTTGATGGTGATGTTACTCTTAATGCTAAAGTAGATGTAGATGGATTAGCAACATTTAATGATACTACTGATGCAAGTAGTACTACAAGTGCATCTGTTCAATTAGATGGTGGACTTGGTGTTCAGAAGAAAGTATATATTGGTGGATTAACAAGGATTCAGGATACTACTGATTCTTCATCATGTAATACTGGTGCTTTAGTTGTATCTGGTGGTGTTGGTATAGGTAAAAATCTACATGTTTGTGGTGAAGCTGATTTTGATAAGAGTGTTATAATAGATGACACAACACAATCTGTAAATTGTACTACTGGTGCTTTAATAGTTAAGGGTGGTGTTGGTATTTCTAAGAATTTGAATGTTTGTGGTGATGCAGATATTTACAGTACAACACAGTCAACAGATAAGAATAGTGGTGCATTAGTTGTTGAAGGTGGTGTTGGTATTGAAAAGAATTTAAATGTAGGTCAGAATACAAAATTAATTGGAACTTTAGAATTAGAGAACCAAATAATTGATAAGTTTGATAGTAATGGTGTTGGTATATGTAAAACTGATTATAGGTTATCTACTTTTAGTACTGGTGTTGGTGTTGGGGTATCTTGGAGACCTTCTGGAGTTCAAACTAAGAGAACTATTTGGGTTACAAAGAATGGATGTGATAGTAATAGTGGATTATTAGAAGGTGATGCAAAAGCAACAATTGCTTCTGCAGCAGCAGTAGCACAGATGGGTGATACTATTAAAGTTCGTTCTGGTGTTTATTTTGAAGATAATCCAATTGGATTAAATTATGATGTTGCCATTTCTGGTGAGGATTTAAGATTAGTTACTGTTGTTCCAAATAATACTGATAAAGATATATTCCATGTTAGAAATGGATGTTTAGTAGAAAATATGAGTTTTAAAGGATCTGATGGTGTGTTGACAACTCATCATGGTTTGGCAGCAGTAGCATTCCCACCAACAGATAATGCTAAAAAGGCAATTAATGGTTTTATTCAATTAGGTCCATCCAATGAAGGACCTAGTGGTAGATATAAGAGTCCATATGTTAGAAACTGTACTAACTTTATGACTGGTAGTATTGGTATGAAGATTGATGGTGATCATGTTAATGCTGCATATACTGGAACTAATAACTTAGGTCAGGATATTAAGAGTATGGTTTGTGATTCCTTTACTCAATATAATGAAGCAGGTATTGGTGTTTCAATTACTAATAAAGGATATGCTCAGTTAGTTTCTATCTTTACTATTGGATGTGAGAAAGCAATTTATGCTGATAGTGGTGGACAATGTGATTTGACAAACTCTAACTCATCTTTTGGTACTTATGGATTAGTTTCTGATGGTACGAGTGGTGTAGAATTTGATGGAACTTTAAGTACCAAGATGGAAGCGGAAGCTGATAAGATAGTTGTTACCAACTGCCAAGATCAAAGTAATAATAATAGGACTCCTTTTGATGGGCAGGGTGCATACTTTCACTTAGATATGAATGATTATCCAGATACCATTTCAACTGCATCAATAACTTCACCAATGCAGATTATTAGATCTATTAATGTTGTTAATGGTGGTAATCCTGGTGATTATGCTGCATCTGCACCACCTCTTATTACTGCTACTCTTCCAGATGGTCCAGAATCAATTATTGCAGAATTTTCTCCCAATGTAAGTGCTGCTGGAACAATTACATCTGTGGATGTTATTTCTAGTGGTAGAAATTTCTTACCCACACAAAGTATTGTTATAAGTATATCTGGGTCTGGTGCTGCACAATTAACTGCAGATATGGACCCCATTTTATATACTGTTGATGAAGCAACTGAAGTTACTTCTAGTGGTGGAACTACAGTAACCTTTAATGAATTTATCCCTTATGAAGTAAAATCTACTGCAAAGGTTGAATTTGTAAGATTAAGTAGGATTATAACCAGTTCACATTCATTTGAATATGTGGGTGCTGGTGTAGACCTAAATACAGCTAACCCATTCCAAGCTGGAAAACCAGTACCAGAAAATGAAGTTATTGCCATTAATGGTGGTCAAGTTCCTTTCACAAGTACGGATCAAAAAGGTAACTTTAGAATTGGTGATGGTTTGACTATTGATCAGACAACGTCTACAATACGTGGTAGAGATTTCAATAGAGCAATACAAGCACAATTAACACCACTGATATTAGCACTTAGATAATATGGCAATTGCACCAGTAAATAAGTTTATTAATATTGCTGTTCCTGTTGCACCAGGGGTACAGAAACTTTATGAGGTTCCTACAGGAACTTCTGCATTATTGTTATATGCACAAGTATCTAATGTTGCTGTTGGAACAACTTATCCTACAACTACATTTTGGCAGAGAAGAACGCAGAGAAGTACTGGTAGTACAAGAGATGTAAGAGTAATAAAATCAGCAGAAATACCACCACAGGATGCATTAATAATGGTGGATGGTAGAATTGTATTGGAAAAAACTCCTTTAGTAGTTGATAGTTTATTCATTAGAGGTACACAACAAGGAGTTGGTATTATTACTGATGTTCAATATGATGAACCATCAGGAATTGCTACAGTTCATACTGAGATAAAGCATGGATTTAGTGCTGGTGATCAGATTAGTATGGGTGGTATGTATTTTACTTGTGCTTCTTATTCTGGTATAACAACTAATATTTTTCCAGATCCTCAGAGATCTTATACTATTGATCAGATTCAAGGTAATGTAGGAACATCAAAAACATTTTCAATTGATATTGGTGGTGCTGGTGGAAATGCTCATACTTACAATTCAGCAATACATAGATTTGTTAGAGCAGCTACTGAATGTGTAGAAGTTGTTGCTAGTTCAAATTATACTGCTGGTGATAAGCTTAATGTAAGTAATGCAAGTTATGAAGGATCTACTGGAGAATTGGTTTTAACTTTAGGTGCAAATAACCTTCAAGCAAATGATACAATAAAAATTGCAGATAACTCTTTAGTATTTACTTGCACTATGGATAATAATTATAGTGAACATTCTTATCCAAGATCAACAGATCCAGCATCTAATACTCCCTTAACACTTGCTATTGCTGTTGCAAATGAATCAATTCGGGTTCAAGTTGGTAAGTCAAGTGCTGGTGGATTTGTTGCTCCATTAGAAATGGAGTTAATCGCAAGTATTCTAGAGAATAGTAATGTCTAAGCGATATTTGAGTGGTCGGGTTAAGAGAACCCCACAAGATCAATTAAAAGATGATAGATATAAGTATCTCGGATTAGAACAGGCAGAACCTAATCTGGCAGATCCTGGTACAACACCACCAGTTCCTTCTGGACAACAATATCAGTTAGTTGCTATTCCTGCGTTTCCAGGTAAAAGATATTGGGTTCCTGTTGGTGGTGGATTAATTCCAGGTGCTATTAGTGTATATGATGAAGGTATTCTTGTTAGTGCTGCAAGTAGTATTACCCAACTTAATTTTGTTGGAGCAGCAGTAACTGCAGCAGCAGATCCTCAACATCCTTCAGGACATCCAGGTATTGCTGCAACTGTAACTGTTATACCTGTTACTATTGGTTCTGATCCTCCAGTTAATCCAAATCATGGAGAGTTATGGTGGGAAGATGATATAGGTGATTTATGTATTTGGTATGATGATGGTGATAGTAGTCAGTGGGTTACTGTAGTTGCTAGTGGAAATGGAGGAGGTCCTACAGGTCCTGCTGGTCCTCCAGGTGGTCCAGGTGCTCCAGGTGGTGGCGGTCCTGCAGGTCCTCCTGGTCCTCCAGGTGCAGATGGTCCAGTAGGACCAGGTGGAACAGGACCTTCT
>VTLG01006075.1_pt1 | contig 24519 bp, 13 predicted proteins | sample 4694571 | NCBI WGS metagenome assembly VTLG01 (sample SAMN12604809, study PRJNA352737) | marine metagenome | biome: ENVO:00000447; feature: ENVO:00000209|ENVO:00000569|ENVO:01000036; material: ENVO:00002151; isolation source: viral sequences binned using virsorter ...
CTTCAGCAAATGCAGCAGCAACATCTAGTTCTTCACCAGTGATGTGCTCGATTACTTCCTTTACCATACGGAAGTGCTTTGCTTCGTCCATAGCTTGACGGCTTAGAAGTTCTAAGTCTTTTACGTCGGTAGAAGGATCTGCTGTAGCAACTTGACCAGCGATAGCGTACATGTTTTGAGCTTCGTTGACCATGCGTCCACGGAAGTGCTCAACTAGATACTCATCACTTGGTTTAGATGCAAAGAAACGACGAACGTTTGAGCGTGATGCTTCAAATAGTTCTTTGTTTCCTTCTTTGATCTTCTTAACGAAATCTGTTCCAGAAAGCATTGTTATCTACAATATCTACGATACTATTTATCAATATCTTTTTTAGTCCACTCTACGGGTACCTCCCCAAATACTCTTTCGTAGTCTTGATAACATATATCGAATGCTTTTCTTAGCATATCATACTCTATAGGATTCTTTTCATTCCTCCATTGATCCCAAAATTCAGGGAACTCTCTTATGTTAGTACCTCTCTCTGGATAGTATGCATTCCTATGCATTTTTGGAATTGGATGTCCTAAGAAATCTGACAGTGTACTAGGATCTTCCCAGATTCTCTCCATAACCATTGGGAACACTCGCTCCTCACCAAAAACTCTAGCATGCCTTTCATACACCTTACCATATAATGCTGTTTGTCTTACATTACCTTCCTTATTATAAAGTTTATCTAGATTTGTACCTGATTGAGACCATATCTTACGAACAGGATCTCTGAATATTAAAGTTATCTTGATATCAAAATCTACCAGTTTATCCCGTATGTAACAGAGATACTCCTCATCCATGAGTGCCATCTTATTACAGAAGTCACCTAATGACTTGTACTCACCATCAAGATAATCCCAATGCTTCTTATAATATTCAATGTATTTGTCTATGGATGTGGGTAGAGAGTAAAAGTAATCTTCCTCTTCCTTAGTAAATTTTATATGTGATTTGGCTGATGACTGAACAGAGTATTCTGGTGTTAGGAGAAATTTCTTTTTAGTCTTCGCTATATCTTTGCTGTCATTATATTGATTTCTTATAATCCATAACCAGTGAGTCTTCTTACGATGACCAGTATGCAAATACTTTGTATCATCTTGCAGTGTACGCCATAGTGGACTGGTTGCAGAGTATGCAGTCCCAAAGTTCAATAGTAAAGGTATCACTTATGCCACTCCTTTGGTATCTCACCAAATGTTTTCTCATAACACTTGTATAACCAATCAAATTCTTCTCGCATCTTATCATAATCAATAGGATTCTTTTCATTGACCCACTGGTCTGGGAACTCAGCGAACTCTTCTCTGCTGGTTCCTCTTTCTGGATAGTAAACATTCCTATACATTTCTGGAATAGGGTGTCCTAAGAAATCAGACAGTTCAGTAGGGTCTTCCCATATTCTTTCCATTACCATAGGGAATACTTTGTCCTTACCCCAGACTCTGACATGCTTTTCATAGATCTCATGATACAAAGATGACTTTTGTATATTACCTTTCTTTGTGTATACTCTATCATACTGTGTCCATGCATTAGACCATATCTTACGAACAGGATCTCTAAAAATCATAGTGACTTTAATATCAAAGTGATCAGACAGTGCATCACGAAGATAGCAGAGATAGTCTTCATCCATAATCGCTGGTTTGTTAGAGAAGTCACCTAATGACTTGTACTCACCATTCAAATAGTCCCAATGTCTTTTGTAGTATTCAATATACTTGTCTATAGATGTGGGTAGAGAAAAGAAATAGTCTTCTTCCTCCCTAGTAAATTTTGTAAGTTCTCTTGAGCTATCACTAATACCTTGTCCTCTTGGTACTGCAAGAAACTTACGTGCTCTACCCTGCCATCTTTTGTAACTTTCTAGAGAGCCCTCATTATTTTTTTGTTTGTTATCAAAACTAAATTGATCTTGATATTGTAGAACGTATAACCAGTGAGTCTTCTTACGATGTCCTGTATGTAGATATTTTGTGCTGTGCTGGAGAGTACGCCATAGTGGACTGGTGGCACAGTAAGCACATCCAACATTGAATAGAAAAGGTATCTTCATATATCAAACTCACGTTTACGCCATTCCTTTGGTATGTACCCAAACTTCTTTTCAAAATTTACATACAGAAAATCTAACTTCTCCCTCAGGTAATCATATGGTACAGGTTTAGTTTCCCATTGATATTGATCCCTCAACCATTTGTATTTTGGTATGTTCATTCCCATCTCTGGCCAGTAACAATTCCTATGCATCTTATCAATCTTTACACCTAAGAAATCTGCTAATCCACTAGGATCTTGCCACACATCCTCCATAATAATAGGATAAACATTCTCTTCACCCCATGTATCTACATGATTTTGGTACATTATATCATAGTGCCACTGTGGTTTTTTATCTGCTGGTTTACGAAATACCTTATCCATATCACATTTACAATTAGACCATATCCTACGAACTGGATCTCTAAAGATCATAGTGACCTTGATATCAAATGCTTCTAGCATTTTATCACGTATATCCATCAAGAACTCTGGATGTAGAGTACAGTTTTTATTAGAGAAGTCAGCAACATACTTGTACTCACCATTCAGGTTATGATAGTGTCTTGTAAAATATTCAATATACTTGTCTATAGATGTTGGTAATGAGTATAACTCTATCTCCTCTTGTAGTGTAAAAGATGACTTCTGTAGATGTGCTGGTTTTGATGATGAGGGAGGATCGAAAGGTGTCGTCTCATGTTTCTGTGCCCACTCATGCCATGTTCTACCATTTTGATCTACGTATTCTTTATAACCATACTTCTCTGCTTCCATAAACTGTAGAATAGTCAACCAGTGAGTTTTCTTTCGATTGCCACTATGACATATTTTATTATCCCACTGCAATGTGTACCACAATGGTGTGGTAGCAGCGAAGGATATGCCTGTATTCATTAGAAATGGTACTTTACTTGGCATATACGAAATAATATCTAAGATCGTTCTGTTCTGTGTATTCCATCTTCAAATCTTTTACAGTGTAGTTATACTTTCTTGCAACTGAGTATATCTTTTTCTGTGACCACCCAAACCATTCAATACCCTCCACACCTTTATGTGGTATGCCAGGATTGACTCTGAATATCATCTCCTTTCTAAACAACGGATACAATAACCTTAGTTGATTGTCAATATTTTTCTCGTTACCAAAGTTTATAGACCCTAGACACAACACTATATCAAATGCGGACTTGGTGTATATCTCATCATCTGGATCTGTTACTAATTGCTCTAATGATATTTTCATGTCAGCACAATCATTATAGGGGTCTATTCCTATAAGATGATGTATCTTTCCCTTGAGTCTATTGTAACCACATCCTACATCTAGGACGCTATCAGGTCTTTGATTATTAACATAATCGACCAGATTATAGCCGCTATACTTAAGAAATTGATAATTCGTGTCTTTCCAGATTCCATTGAAATAGGAGTCCATTACTTGGTTCTTGCTGATTTGAAGGATCCTTTCTTATCCTCCAACTGTTCTTGCATAGTATTGACTTGATTTATCAGTTGAACTATTCTTGCTTCAAATGCTATTGATTTGGATGTTTCTTCATTCAATCTTCTCATGTATATCTGAAGAATGTTTGTTAGTTCTGCTTCTTTGTTTTCCATAAAAAAAAGGGGGTCTCCCCCCTAATTATACAAGTTTTATATTACTTTGTCTAGAACGCACCACCATCAACTGTTATGTCATTGAGAGATCTAGTAGTACCACTACATGAGATGACCTCATGTGCACCAGCACAGTCATTCAACCATAAAGATCCAAGCTCTAATGCACCATACGAAGTCGGTGTCATAACACCAGAGTTTTCAGTACCTTCTTTTAGTAGAACAAATTTGGTTGCACTATCATCAAAGTAGAACGCTGCTTTTTTAGCAGATCCACTATAGTAGTTCATGATAAGACCAACATCCTTGTTAGTATCAGAACTTAGTGCTGCACCGTCAACTTTTTGAAGTTCCAGTAACGTATCTTCAATGGATGTGTTTACGGTATTGATCTGTGTAGTCGTACCCTCAACCGTCAAGTCTCCAGTAACTGTCAGAGAGTTTGCAACTGTCAAATCTTGCAGCGATGCAACGGTACCTAAGGTTTTCCATGCAATCGATTCAATTTCATCTCCAACTGTAGCACCCTGTGTAAGAGTAACAGTGTTAGAGTTAGTCTGTATGAAGTCAGTTCCAGTTTGAAGTCGAACACCATTCATGTAGATGTCAACGAAACCTACTTCATAACCAGCAGCGATGTTTACAGCAGTCTGACCTTGTGTCAAGGTTTGTTGCTGATTACTTACGTATGTTGTAGCAGCAATACCAGTTGTAACGATGTCTGCAACACCATTTGAAACTGAGTAACTATCAATACCACCACCACTGAACTTGAACGCTGTTACAAGACCGGCAGATCCAGTGTTTTTGATCGCTCCGATAAGAGGTATCAAACCACCATCTGCTTGTCTGATATCAGGTGCTTCAATCGCTTGTGAGAATGTAGCGATACCAGATACTTTTAGGTTTGTACTGTCTACAAATGCAGCAGTAGTAATACCAGAAATTCTAATTTGAGGGAATCTAGCACCCTGTCCACCACCAAGTACGTAGTCCTTGATTCTCGATGCGTCTGTCTTTCTATTATTCTCTCCACCAGCATCAGCAAGTATGAATTCATCTGTTCCTACAACCTCTTCTCCAAGGTCAGTTGCACCGTTGATATTGATTGACGCAATGTCAACAACAACGTTTGTACTAAGTGCAGTAGCAGATAGAACTTCAGAATTAGCAACTTTGAATACCTTACCAGAAGCAAGATCGAAGTTTTCTGAAGATTCCCAGTTGTCACCAGTTGCTTCAAACTTGAATGTCTTGTTACCTTCTCCAGATATAACTGTAATACCACCACCATCAGCAGCAGCGTCATCAGCAGCACCAGTACCTAATTCAAGGTTCTTATCATCGACCTGCATGACAGTACTATTAATGGTAGTTGTGGTACCATCAACTTGTAAGTCACCAGCGATAACAACTTTACCTGTGTTATTTCCTACAGCAGCAGGGTCAAGTGTTATAAGAGCAGGACCTGAAATTGTGTCTGAGGTCATCCTCATTGCCACACCTTCAGCACCTAAGTGAACTGCGTTAGCGTTTACTGTACCAGTTACAGTAGCTGTGCCATCAACAGTAAATGTAGATCCGTCAAATGTAAACTTAGAATCATCTTCTAATTCACCACCAGTACCAGCAATAACGATTCTGTTGTTTGTTAGGTCTTCTACCTTTACAGTGCTTGCATTGATACCATTGTTAGCATCAAGTAAACCAGCAGTAGTTGTAACACCAGAAACTGTTAGTGTTGTTAGATGATTGAATGCTGATGTCTGTATACCAGTTACTTGTAGGTTTGGTAATGCAGCACCTGCTGAGTTTGAGTTTACTCTACCAAGTACATAATCTTTTATTCTTATCGCATCTGTCTTTCTATTCGTTCCCCCGCCACCATCATCAACGATGAATTCGTCAGCATCAACTATATTTGCTCCAATATCTGTACCACCATCAATATCTAATCCAGATAGTGGGAATGCTCCTCCGTTCCATCCTGATCCAGTGTCCCATGTCATGGTACCACTGGCATTTACTCTTAGGTAACCACCATTGGTAGGTACGGCTGGGAATGTGTATGTCTGGTCAGAACCAATTGTTGCTGGTGCTTCAATCGTGATAGCATTAGCACCGTTGTTGGTACCTTCAACTAACTTTACACCAGAACCTGTTGTGGTTCCTTCTCTTTGCCAATATCTTGCAGATCCAACGATCTGGTTATTGCCTGTCGTGGAGTCGATTCCAACGAAAAGGTCTTTAGTATCGGTGACCCATCCTGGTTCACCTGCTTGCAGTCCTGGTAGTGCTGATAGACTACCTCTCTTAAACTTTAGAATAGGGGCTGGCATTTAAATATCCGTGTTTTGTAGTTTATTCACCTATACCATTACTATCATTGTCAAATATTTATCAAAAACTTCCAGCGTCGAGGTCAATTTTATCGTCTAATACCTCATCAAGGTAATCAATCGTCTCAGATGATAATCCTTGTGCTGCTGGTGCTCCACCAGGTACAGTTCCAGATCCTACAGCAGCGTCCACTACTTCATCTGGGTTTACGAATTTGAAGCCACCTGTTCCAGCATCATAGATTAATACAAATCTATTAGTTGAGCTAGTTAGGTTCGATGTGTTTACATCCGTCAATTCTGTTAGACGTTCCACGTCGCTTCCTCCTCCTCCGCCTGATCCGCCACGACCACCGCCTCCTCCAAGTTGTACTTTGAAAGTCTGTGCAAGTGCACCAACTTGTTTGACTGTAAAGCTGTTGTTTGATAAACGAACATTCATTACATTACGGTACCGTTGACTTGAGCCTGTCCAGTTATAACCTTTGTCTTCTTATTATTGAAGGTGTTGGTAATAAGGACGTCATAATTATATCTGCCAGAAGTAATAATACCTGTCTGGGCATTTGTCAATGAAACTACTATCTTACCTAAGGTTGCATCTGAACCAAAAGTAACTCCTAAACCTATAGATCCTTCAGACTCGAAGGACTTACGCATTTTTGCTTCTAAATTATGATTCGATAAGTTGAGATCGCTCCCACTCGAATTAGTTACAAAGAATGTCGCTTCAAAATCAGCTCCTTGTTCAATTTGTATATTTACGACTGGAACTGCCATGAGATAGTGTATGCCTTTGCTACGTTTCAATCAAGCAGCTTACTTATCACTGCTTCATCTAAGTCTATTTATTCAAATTCTAGTTTTCCTTTCATCAAAAGTCTCTTAATCTCCATCAATTCAGTCTCAAGATACTCTATTCTTTCCTGTTGTCTTTCTCTAAGATTACGTTCTGCCATGTAACGTTGATAACCACTAGGGTCATGTGTCACTATCGCATTGGTCGTCATATCCCTCTGTAGGGTCGGGTGATCTTTTACTTTTACTCGACTTTTCATTTTTGATGATGGGATAGGTTTCGTCTAGAGTTCCCTCTAGCACTTCGTATGCAAGTGACCAAGCATTAATCGGCATTTTTCTTTTCAGTTCTCCTTATAAGTTTAGCATAGAGAACATCAGATGCAGAATATTTATCTGGATTCTTTTTTGCGAGTTTTATAAGTCTTTTTGCTGTTTTTCTGGGTGCTTCCGTACACATTATGCTACTGCTATTGTTCTGAAATCTATTATCTCTGGTGAGTCTGCCTGATCTGTTGACATGAATACAACCTTGATCTGGAAAGATGTGAATGGAGGTAAGTTATCTACTGTGTATTCATAGTCTATGAACTCACCAACAAGACTTGCTGGAATCTTCACATCAGAGGAACCATCATTATCTTTTGGATTGATAGTAAATCCTGCTGCATCAGTATTTTTGAATCCTGGCATCAACTCAAACTTCTTATCAAACTCAGAAGCATCATCTCTCTTGAGTCTGTATAGTACACGAATGTCTGAGTTAGGTGGTCTATTTGCTGCAAATATAGTCTTGATGGATGTAGATGGATTCTCTAAACCAATCTCCTTAGTAAGATAAACCATGTCATGTGGATCATCATTTAGATTAGATCTACGATCTGTCTTGAAGTTACTGATTGGTTTATTGATACGAGCTGACTCTGTAAGTATAGAACTCGTAAAGACATTTATAGATGGCGAGACATTTGCATCAGTAGATGATAATGTCGCTTCAAATGTAAATGATTTAGCACCTGGTAATGCTAGTATAGTTCCTTTATCTTGTTCTACTTCTCTTGTTGCAATCATTCTAGGAGAAGTAAATGCTGTCTTACCAAACATAGAGATATCTTCGTATCCCTGATCTAAGTATGCTGCTTCATTACCACTAATACTCTTAGAGGAAACTGTTCTTACTTTACCAGTTACCTTAGTTCCAATAGGTGTACTATGCTTGATAGATGGGTTGATAGTATCATACGTAATGTTAGATGTACCTAATCCTCTTATACCACCACCAGATTTATCCTTACTGAATAACTTAGTTCCTGTAATTTTGACATGATAAGAGTCAAGAGTTATTTGATCTACGATAGAGTTTGTAACTTGTGATAGATCATGTTGTTTGTTTATCTTACGAAGAGATATACCAGACAACTCATACTTCTGTACAGGATCGTCAGCTAAGTGATCTTGAGCGAATGATCCATCAACACCACGAAGTATTGTACCAGATAGTATATTTGTTCCTACAGATGTGTACTGTATTATCTCATCTCCTATGATAGCAAAACCAGGATTGGATGCAGATACCTGCTCCCCTTCAAAGAAGTTGAATCCTGTGCTACTTGCAACACTCACGTTAGATGTGACACTAGCAGCATATCCCACTGTTAGTTTTGTAGGTACAGAATCACCAGTTATATTATCAAGAGTAACTACAGAGTCAAAGGCATGATGACCATGGTTGGCATGTGTCACCTTGAAGTGAGTTCCATCATACTGATCTGAGTTTACAGTGACAACACTAGGAGCGATACCAGTCTGAGCAGACGCTATACCAACGCCAGGACCATCAGATGGAATGTAAGTAATATCACCAGTAGTATTGAACTCAGCACCTTTAGCGTTAGTAACCACATATGCGTTTTGAGCAGTTGTGAGACCAACAGTTATAACTAAATCTCTTCCTAGTCCTTTATTACCAACTTGAGCAGTTAGTGTATCACCAACTTTGTATCCTACACCTGTAGTATCATCTGCTGCTGAATCTGCTTTGATGGATACTGCTGTAACTGCACCACCAGATACATTTACAATACCTATTGCACCTGATCCTCTTCCTGTAATTGTTTGGAGGTTGACTTCTTGGGAGTTTCCATTTTCGTATCCACTTCCTGCGTTGGTAATGGTAACCGATCCCCCTGCGAGCGAGATAGCTGAGAGTTTCTCAGCAACGACTCCTCTTGCTGTTGTATTTCCTGATTGCGATAACACTGTTCCCTCGTTGATGTGTGGGGTTTCTGTCGCAGATCCGAGTCCGATATATACCCGCTTTGAGAATGTTTCAATGGGGTTTTGTGAGAGTTTATTTCTTTCATTGTACTTCGTTAATTGTGGATTGTAGAGACGAACTGTACCACTGTCAGCAATAAATTTTGCCTTGTAACTATTATATTTAAGATCTTCTAATTGTGAAGCAGTCCATGTTACGTCACTTTGTGCTTTGAATAATGAACCTTGTGTAGGCTGTTTAGATACAACAATCTGCTGGAACTGACTGAGATTAGCAGTTGATATATCATTCTCCCCAACCTGTGAAATCCAGCAGTCATAGTCACCAGATGCTGACCCAAGGTAGAATGCGTAGTCACCTTTGGGTAGGAATACAGGAGCAGGGAATTGGAAGCGAGTTGGAACTGAAGCATCATCAGATATACTGACCTGTGCAGGTGCTAGTTCAACTTCACTATTCTTCATAATCTTCTGAGATGGGAATCCATTCTCAAGTGTTACTATATGGCACTTTGCAGGGATTACTTCTGATTTTGCTTGGAAGAAGAAGTCAACACCAGTCATAAAGATACCAGTATCTTCAACAACCTCAAATGATTGTGCAAGAGGATCGTCCTCTTCCACTGTCACATGGTTGATGTTGGTTACGTTTGTAGTATTGGTTATATTATTAGTAACATTAGTAATGTTGTTGATTACAGGTATAGGTAAGTTAGGTTCTGTTCTTATTATAGTGGTTTCTGTAATCTCAAAACCTTCAGAGAAGAATTCAGATTCTGCAATTGATATGTTCTTACCAGGTATTCTATTTTCTAATTTTGTTTCAACAATAGCTGCTGTATTAGTACCATCTTGGAAAGTATTAGGTGGTATGTGATAACAACCCTGTAATGTACCAATATCATCACTAACTAATCTGACGTTAGAGATTGTTGCTTGAGCACCACTGGTCTCACCTATCAATGTCATACCATTAGTGATGAATCCAAAGAAGTTACCATCTGACTTCTGGTTCAATGATGCGACATCCACGTTCAATACTGTTGATGTCTCAGAATAAGAAGATGACAATCCAACAGTAGGAGAGTATGGGTTGATTGTATATGTTAGTGTTGGTGCAGCAAAAGGTCCTACCTTGTGATTAGGAGTACATAATCTAAATCTTATATCTTCACCTTGACTTACATTCTGTGTGGATACAGCAAGACCCCTTACAGTCTCACCTATTTCAAATGAACCACTGACAGGATTTACTTCTAATAATTTTGGTATAACATTTGTCTCAACATCTGTCATATCAGTTCCTGACCAATAAGCATAGTGTCTTGTATCAGGTTTCAATACTGTGACATTGAACTCAATATTCTGTTCACGCATGAATGGAACTGGTTCTGTCTCAGATACAAAGTCATTAGCAAATCCTTGACCTTCTTCTATAGTAATTTGCTGTCTGTCAACATATACGTCGTCAGAAGGATCAAGAGTCATCCTACCATTCCAATCCCTGTACATATATGGGTTGATACTCTCAAGACGTGTAGCAAATGGTTGAGTTCTGTCAATTAGTTCATCATATTTCAAAGTAACAACATTACCAGTTTTTGTGATATTTGGTGATCCTAAATCTTCAGCAAAACGTGGGTCAACTGTTGGATCAGGTGCACCCTGTAATCCAACTACACTATTCGATCCCATGAGTAAGTCAATAGCATCACGATACTTTCTAGCAGTGAGTTTACCATTATCAACTTCAAACTTAATCTCTTGTGACTTATCTGCAATAGAGAAATCCTTGAATGGATCTACAATAAAACCATTCTTGAATCTGTCTAGACCAGTAGCACCATCTCTAATGTTTAGACCAGATGTCTTCTGCTCAAGCATAGACAGAGTTGTCTGCTCTTCCAAATTATCAATTCTAGTCTCTAAACCACCAATATCCTTCATCGTATAACGTCTGTTTGCTTTGAAGGTTATAAAAACATCTCTATTAGCATCATACACATATGGTTTATAGTCAATTGTTGCTAACTGAAATCCCTCACTAACGGGATCAGGAAGGATTGGGTTCTCAGCAGGTGTACCACTTATAATATTAAAACTACCGTTAGGATTTAGATACATCCTATCTTTTCTACCAAGATAGCAGTTGTAATCAAAGGTGATATTTTCATCACTTGATAAAATAGCAGCCATTTGACTACCGAAGTTTCTTGAATCAAATTCAAATGGTGATCTTGAACCAGAATGTGGAGCAACTCTAGGACGTAAATCTATAATGTCGGAGTTTCTAACATTACCTACTGAAGGTACTTTATCATACTCAGCTTTCTCATAAGATGATGCTGTTACTAAGTCACCAGAATCCTCAGAGTTGATAGTATACATGTCAAAGTATATCTTCAACTGACCTTGAGGTTTAGATGCATATTGCTTTCTTACTATACGACCAAAATCATAATACTCATCTCTCTGACCATTATCTAAGATAAAATCACCACGAATATTAGGATCACCAGGTGTCACAACAGATACATTTGCTCTTACACCAGAGGTCTCAAATTCGATCTCCTCAGTCGGGAAGAATGTTTTGGAGTTCTTTGTACATATCTCTACCTTATCAGCACCAGAACGTGCTAGAACGTACGCTGACGCACCAGAAGATTTACCTATACCAATCTCACCAACAATAATATCTGAGTTGTCACCACTAGGACCTGTGAAAGATGCCATAGTAACCTCAGGTATTGTAGGTGCACCTGTGCCTGTAGATTCAAATACAGCATGGACACTAACAATGTCTGGATTGTCTAGTGAAACCTCTTTATCTTGTACTCTCTTACCATACACACTGCTAGATGTTAGACCATTATCAATACCCTCATCATTGGTATCCTCAGATCCTGTAACTAAGATAGTTTGTGATTTAGATAAAATCTTTGACTTAGATGTTATTTTTGACTTCTGCTTAGTAACATGTACATCAACATTAGAACTTTGACTTGCTGTCAAACCTGATAGAGTAGCACCCTTATTACCATTTGTGAGTACAAACTGATCTATAGTTAGAGGTTCTATAGTACCATCATTGTAAATTACAGTATATCTTTCCTCGTCAAATCCAGCGTATACAAATTCACTACCTGTCAATGAAGGTAGATCCATTTGACCATTACCATCAGTAGATAGATTGACAATCTCTTCTCTAGTAAAGAGTGTTGATTCAGTCAAATCTACAGACTCAATGTAGTTGTGTGGCATGTCTGCTGATAAGAATCCACTTTGTGAATCTCTAATTGAACCAGATACGACTTTTAGACCACTAACTGTTATAGCAGCAGATGGTAGAGTACCATCACATACGTCAGTAACATCAGCAACGTCGTCTACAGTTGCAGATAGACCAGTAGCAGAAATAGCAGTAACTCTATGATATACAGGGAGTGATATACCACTAGCAGTGTATTGTATTATATCATCTACACGTAAATTCTTTGCCCAACCTGCACCACCAGAAGAAAGTGTGCTAGTACCACCAGATTGTGCACTAATATTGAATCCAATTCCACCAAAGTTGAACTTCTCCTCCAATACTACGTCAGCAGTAAACGTTCTTGAAGCAGCAGTAGATCTAACTGACTTAATATCAGATAAGTCATATTCTGTGACACTGGTTATAATAATACCTTGTGCCTTACCATTGATTAGGAGTGGTTCGTCTTGTAGGAACTGACCAGCAGTCTCACATAAAGTAAGAGTGGTAGTATTAGATGCAGTGCTCTTCAACATACCTCTAGCACCTGATCTCTGACCTTCTATGAGTGCAGGAACACCTTGTGTTATCGCTTGGTTGATTGTAAGTTTAGTATCAGTTATAATATCAAACAAGAACAACTCAAACACTGATGAGTTATCTTCATAAGCAGCGTTTTGTAATCTATAGTCGTATACTCTTGCTCTTCCTATAACATCACCAACAGCATTAGATTTAGTTGTTCCTAATCTTTGGTTTCTTAGTTCTATGAAATCAGTAGTATCAATCTTGACTTGAGCAGCACTCAATACATTATTGACTCTAATTTTATTTCCTGCTTGGAAAGGAATTGCTCTTGACTTTATTTTTTTGAGAGTTCTTGGTTTCTCAACATCAATAAACTTATTACCCCTAACTTGTGTCTCATATCCCTTCACAAATGCCTTACCTGGACCTACACGAACACACATCAAGTCCTTAGATGGTGTATTACCATCTTCTGTTAGTTGATTCTTTGTGAACTGTCCAAAGTTAGAATACCTATCATTCAAACATTCTTTTGCTTGTAGATCAAACTTATCGACATAGTAGTTACCACTCTCATCAAATGTTCTACGTGCAAACTCCTTTGCTATCTCACCATATATTGTTCTTTCTACTAATTCCTTTGTTTCACCTTCCTCTGTTCTAAGAAGTTCAATAAAGTTCTCATCATTGAAGTCTGAAGTAAGTTTCTTAGTTAGAGATAAAGATATTTTTAGTCTGTCTGAGCCAGGTGCAGTAAAGTTACTGAATCCTGCTGCGTTATCGTATAATGTACTATCATCTACTGCTGTTATAATTTCTTCCAGCACATTGAAACCAACTCTATATGATGGAGTTGTACCATACTGATCTAAGATTAGAGTCTCAGTTTTTACCTCTATAAAAGCACCACGAGCAAAGAATACACCTCTTACAATAGTAAATGATGACCCTGCACCAGTTGCATTACTTGTAAGACAAGTAGCAAAGGAAGATCCCTCCTCAATAGTAGTCACACCATATGTAAAGGTGGACATAGTAATAAGATCCTCTCCATCTAGGAATGTATCTCTTGTATTGTCATCAGAACTACCCTCATACTTGATGTATAAAGTTGTGCATGAGTCAATTGACTCAGACTGTGACAATACCTTTATAACCTTTGCAGTAACACCAGATGTTTTACCTTTGATACGAAGTCTGAGTAGGTTCTGATAATAACCTTCTACAGGAACACCAAAAAATGTAGATTCTATCTTAACATATGTGTAGTCAAAATCATAGTTGAACTTACCAGGTATAACTATTGATCCTTCTTTGAATATGTGCTTTCCAAACTTCTCTATCTGACCCTGCATTATAGATTGCAGTGTCGTTAGTTCTCTTGCTTGTACTGGAGTACCAGGTTTGAACAAGACTTTATTATAATTCTTCGCTGAATTATAATCGTCGAAATATGGACTTACGTTCAGGTTGGTGTTCTGTGGCATTGTATCAGAATTCTAAGATGATTTTAATATCTTCACGTTGGTTTGTTGCTCTTGTGACTTCAGGTCTATTATCAAGGTAGATAATATCTCCTGAGTACTTCTTGATCTCTGGATTTGCGACTCCAGCAGTAAAGGTTTGACCAAAATAATATGTTCTGTTGTTTACTGAAGTAGATACTCCTGTAAATGTATCGTCAATTGTTAGGGTTTCTGTACCCCCTGTTGTTTTTACAACAACGTTCAAACTTCCGCCTGTAGCAGGGGAAGACGTGAATCTATTTAGAGCAAATTGGTTGAGGGATACTGTGTTACCAGAAGCAACTGATCTATCCTGCCAATATTGCAATACTTGAGTTGCTGGATCATAATTTATAATCCTACCAAGTGCAGTTGAAGCAGTTCCTACAGTCTGACTTACGATACCATCAACCTCTACAGTCATTGTTGTTGACGCTGCACCAGCTAATCGTATTCCGTATACGCCAGATGCACTAGGGTCTGTCAATAAGTTACTACTTCCATTGATTTCTGGGTTCTTGATGATACCAATTCTTGCAAACTGGTTACCAGTTGGGAAGTCAGGGTTAGTTACATCAGCATTTTCAATTCTACTGTAAACAAGAACCTTGTTAGATCCTAATTCACGGTATACATCAGCACCATGTCCACCAGGTGGTGGTATTATAACTGAGAATGATGCACCTGTTCCTGTTACTACACTATCAAGATCTAATGTAGCGAAACTATATCCTGAACCACCGTCAGTTACCTGAACAGCAGTAGGTTTACCATTAGTGAATGTTACTGATGCTAATCCACCTGTACCATCACCACGAATAGGGACGTTATTCTTAGTTCCAGTAAACTGATATGAAGCATTTGCAGTATCATCAATTGTGATGACCTCTATCTTTCCATCTACAGCAGCATTTCTGACGTCTGCTGTGTCAACACCAGTCTTCCAGTTTGCTGGTACTGGTATAAAGTCTGCACTGTCAAATTTTATAATATCACTTGGTTTGATAGTAAAGAGATACTTCCAAATATATCCATCACTCTCAAGTCTAGGTTGCAAATCTGTATGAACAGGTTCTTGTAATGAGATAGTGCCTTTTCCAGAGTTGGAAGGTGCAGCACCATTATAGATGCACTCATAGATTCTGAAATCAGAGTTGATAACGTAGTAATTACTATTATATAAACTTGTGGAACTTGTTTGAGGTGTTGTATTATTGATGCTATAATCATGTCTATACATCTCGTATATGGAACCTGTAGTCCAAGTGTTCTTTCTGATCACTCGTAATACGTCTGCTGAATTTATCTTCTTCGCACTAATGAGAGTATCATAGACACTATCATGTTCGTCAAAATTGTCAATGGGGGAAGGGGTATTGGTGTTCCAATCTGATTGTACTGATGTCGCATTAGGTAATCCAATGAAAACATAGTAAGAATTATCGGTGGTTGATATACCACTGACAAAATTCTCAGCGTTCAATACTCTTATCTGATCAGTTATAATCGCTGGCATTTACCTTACTTAATTTCTATCAATCTATTTATGGGTAATCCACAAGTAATTTTGAATCTCTGATCACTTCTGGTGCGGTTGACAGACCAGTTATACCATTTAGAGTGTTCACAGTGAATGATGTTCCTATAGAACCAGTCACTACTTTACCCCAACTATACGACCCGTAATAATTACCTATAGAACTGCTGAGACCTGTGAAATCTAGTCCATGACCCGTCTCAACATTGACATGAACCTTGACTATTGCTGCTGTTACGTCCTCAATGTGTGATACTTCATATACACCATCAAGGAATTCCGTCGCAATACCAACAGTTGTTGTTCTATCTGCTGATAGGGCAGTAACTCCACCACCAACATTAGATCTTGTTATCATAAAGTAATCACCTGTGGTGATACCTGTCTTACTAAGACCACCAAATTTAGTTTGCTTCAATGGGTTATCATCTGGTAGGTGTAGATGCAACTGCATACTTTGAGCAGTAGAACCTATACCTATGATATTACCCTCATCTCCAAAAATATTAGCAGAATCCTGCTTGTCAACTGGATGAACAAAGTCAGTAGAACCAAATCCAACCTCACTCACCCCACTATCTACGATCTTCAGTGGGAATCCAGTAGTAGGACTATAACCTGTATCAGTCTCAGACTTCTTCATACTCAAACTACCACCTTGAACATACAATACTGAATCATTCTTAGCAACATTCTTGATCAATTTTGTTGTTGGGAAGATTCTCGCACCATATAGGTCTCTTGATTTGCTTATCTTCACACCTTCAACGAAGGTATCGTCCTGCTGCTTAGACCAAACAACAGGTCTTCTTGGTATTTTGACAGCAGTTATGTTAGCACCTTTGTAGTTTGTTGTTTGTAAACTGTCTCTTGATACCGGACCTCTACTAATCCTCTCATCTTGACCTTTGATCGTCAAACCATCACCAGTTTTGATTGATTGTAGTGCTGTAGTTGTTGATATATCTGCATCTGTTCCTCTGTAGAATATGAGTTGTGCTACAGACCCTTCTACAGGAGGTTCAGTAAACTCTATTTGTGTTCCACCACCAAAATTGTATGCTACACCTGGTTTTTGAAGGGTATCATTTACAAATATTAGTAGAACATCCTTCAGACTTAATATACTTCCTTCTCTTTTTTCAATACTTATGGTAACGTTATTCTCTTTCAAAGTGAATATCTTCTTTACACCATCAAACTGGGAAGATATATCATCAAGAACCTGTAATTTACCAAACACCCAACCAGTAAACTCATCATCTGCTGTGTCAACTACACTGAACTGTGCAGGTATGAAGTCTGAACCATATGATGATATGGTTGGTATGCCCACAACCTGTAAATTCTCACCAGTAGTATAACCAAAACCAGGATTCTGTAGTCTAAATCTTGAAATACTATTACCAACACCAACCTCAACTGCTATAGATGCACCAATACCAGTGCTAACACTTTCCAGTTTGATATCATCGTAATTACCAGGCAAATATCCTAGACCTTCTGTATTTGCTAACGATACAAGAATACCTTTTCTAGGTAATCTGTTAGCATTTACATCACTTGTTGATAATACCTCTGTCACACCAGGTGCTTCATTACCAGTGAACCTTACAGAAGTAATACCTGGCGATGGAGAACTAAGGAAGTTATAATCTACCTCTGGTTTCTGGAATATATTGTTGACTAATAGTGCACCAAAATCACTAGTGATACCAGTGGTATTGGATCCACTTGTAGTAAGTGTAAATGTCTTACCTACACCAGTAAAACTTTGTGAGATGTCATCTAGAATAACGTTACCATCATAGTCAGACCTAATAAACTGTCTACCATGGAATGAAGAACCCTCTACGATATCAGCAACCACCAATTTATGAGTTCCGATACCAGCATTTGATAATGTTATAGCAGCACCAACCAAAGCACCACCCTTAGACTCTGCAAATGAGAAGTTGTTAGCAGCGTTTTGAATTATGAAGTAATCACTGTTAGCTAATAATGGAGTAGGAGGGTTCAAACTTCTTATTTTTACTTTTGTACCTGTTTGGAATACCTCAGTTAGAGCAGAGAAAGTATTGCCAATAAAATCACTTGAATCTATACCTACAGTTTGTCTTGTACCACCGAATGGAACGTCTGCAAAAGTAATTTGATCATCTACAATATTATAATCACCAAAAACTAACTGCACAGTATCATTATTTGAGTGACCCTGCTTCGTAGTTCCCATCCATGCTCTATCAAGAAGCAATTTATTCTGTACACCATTGAAATGTAATGCTGCAATACGAACTATCTCATCATTGATCTGTAGTAGATCGTATTGTTTCATGAATGATGCATCAGTAACGTTTGCTTCACGGTTAGCAATAGAAACTAAAGTTGTAGTAGCACCACTTCTCTTATAAACAGGTGATTGAATAATATCATCAATCGCCACTATACACTTAGTATTCTTATTTGTAGATGTAAATGTATGAGTTACACCAGCACCAACAGTTGTCAGTCCAATTGGACTACCTGCCATAGCAAGTGCCTTAGTTTTTGCAATTCTAAATTTATTCTCAGTTACTTTTATTACAAATACGTCTTGTGGCATTGTGGTAGCAGCACCAACACCATTCAAACCATGCTGTATACCAATAGGTCTTCCATTTATACCTGTATCTGCCTGATATTTTACGCTCTCTCCAGTTACGAAATAATGATTATTGACTATGAAAGAATCATCTCCTAATAATACATCAGCACTACTAGATCCATCAAAAGTTTTATGAAACAGGGGAACACCTTCATGAGTCAAGTTGAAAGACTGCACGAAAGTCTCAGACTCAGTGTTGAATTGTCTATTTACTGATCCTAATTGAAATGACATTAGAGTATAACTGTTTGATCGTTTGCTACGTTGTCAGGTTTGTCTATCCTGATTTCTGATACCCTTACAACATATGCTTTATTTGAAGCTGGTGTGAATCGTAGTAAAACATTCTCACCACTTGCTACCATATTCATAGCACGTATGTCACGTCTTTGGTCATCTGCTGTGGACAGATTGTTATAGACGTTGAAGTTGATTCTACCGTCAAATGCATTTGCTCCAACATTGAAGCAAGAATACTTATTGTCAGTAGTATTATGTATTTCCACAAAATACTTCATAGAAGTGAAGTTTGTGTAGTTTTTAGTTGATACAGTATTCTCTGTTGGAGAAGCAGTAGCACTAATTTCTGTTCGTGTTGCGTTCAATTCGGTGTCTCCTATAACAAGACGACCTATTTCACTTGTGTTCTCAGCAGCAGTGGTTGCAATACCAACCATAGTAGTAAGAGTCTGTACTGTAACTGCTGTGTTAGCATTAGGCGTATATCTTAGTTTGATAATACCAGCATTTTGTATGATGCCAAACTCACCAACATCTTCACCACTGTCCATGTTACCAAAGTCAGTGTATATCATACCAGCACCATTACATAAGAAGTTGTATTCTTCCACCTCCTTATGGTCAGCACCAGAGTGAGACACTATTATGTTTCCTGACTTGAACTTAGCAGCATCTATGTCTTGTAATGTGACAGTTGCAGGACTGGCACTAGCTGCGAATACAGAACCAACACCTGATTTCACTATGTTACCATAAGACGTAGATCCAATACTTACCTGCTTACCTATGATCTCCTTGTAGAAAGTAACATCATAAGTCAAGGTGGTATTATAAGGACTGAATGATACAGATACAATGTTTCCATTCTGCTGGAGAATGAATTCACCAAGATCAAAGGCATCTGCCAAGTCACTGTACTGGTTGAGGTAACACTCATCGCCATTGTGGAACACAATGAACTCACAATATTGTGTTGTATTATATGCTAGTTGTAAAGCAGCATCTAGTACAACCTGTGCATGGTATTTGATAGCACGAGGACCTGTAGGATTAGCAATATCAAATGCATCAATCTCAACAGTTCTCAATAGGTTAGGATCTGAGTAGAACTGAGGTGATATGTCATCTATCTCAAGAACTCTGTTACCATTACATAGCAGTGAGTCACCAAATCTAGTAGAGTTGAAGACAACCTCATTACTTACAGATAAGTCTGGAGCAGGATCTTCGTAAACTAAGTCATGATCGAAATGATCTTTGAGAGCACCACCTCCATCAATTAGTACAACTGACTTAGATGCAGTTCCGATAGCAACAACGTTGGTTGCAGTAGTACCCAAACTAACTGGAACTGATGATATTAATAAGTCAGAGTGTTTCTTGAATCCAGCAATATGAGCGAGAGAGTCAACTGGTTCGCTCCATGATGCAATTCCAACTTGTGACTTGAGTGAATATGCAAACTGTTGATAGTAATCACTATCCTGTAATCTCTGATTGAAGTCAGATAACTTACCAGTATCTTTCTCCCAACCAAATGGTTTATTGTGATATACTCCTACATCAAAGTGACCTGTGTAATCCTCTAACTTATCAATAGTACCACCAGCATTTGATAGTTGACCTGTTAGACTCTCACCTGTACTGAATCCAACTATGTTATCAACACGTAATACGTTTCTTGATTTACCTTCACCACTTATAACTTTTGCTTTCTTACCTCTTGATGTTATAACTGTCTCACCTTTGAAAAATTCACCTTCTTTGAGTTCAACACTAAACTTAGCAATATCAGTCTTATTAGATACAGTACCAAACTTACCTAGATTGTAAGTACCAGGATCCTCAGAAACTTCATATGTTATAGTTGCTTCATCTTCTAGACCAGTCGCTTGATTCACACCCGTAAGAGTGAAGTATTGGTAACCATATGTTGATGAGTTATATCCATGACCTGTTGTCACACCTATGTTCTCAACAAATACCTCATCACCAACCACAAATGGTATAGGAGCAGCAACAGTATATCCACCCTCTGGTGTTTGTAGTGTCAATGTGACATTAGGATTACTATAGTTTGCTGTTACAATTCCAACTCCGTTAGTATTGTTGATTGCAAAGAGACTATTATCACCACTTCTTAGGTTTCCACCACCACTAACAACCTGCACATCAGAAACTGATGCTCCAGTTAGTGATACCTTGAATTGTGTAAGACTATTCTCTTGACTTGTCTTTGTATTGTACAATACGAGGTCAGGAGCAGTTAGATACTTACCACCTGTAGAAGTAATTGCTACACTATCAACAGAGAAGTTGTCTTTTAAGAATACAACTTGTGGCATTGCTGCCTGAGGTTGTAATGTCTTATCTGATGGATAGTCAAAACCTATATCAACTAGATTTACCTTATCAAGTTTACCAATATCATTACCATGTGCTTCTATCAATGCTGATGATCCACTTGTAGTAGCAACAGAAACTTGAGGTATATCTTTGAATCCTACACCACCTGATACTAATTGTACTTGAGCAATAGGACCGTTATCATTAGTGGAGTTAGTTGTATATGAAATGTATGCACTCTGAGTTGTGTATCCTACTCTTTCTGGTTTATGGTTTATATTGAAGTCAAATGATTTTTCAGTAATAGAACTGATAGTTCCTGAACTTGTAAACTTACTTGAGTTTACAATTATCTTTGTGAAGTTATCAATATCCTCATTAGTCTCTATTATCTTAGATATATCTTGAGAGTTGAGTTTATAGTAGAGAACTTTAGGAACTTGTGGTGTAAATCTGATTGACGCAGTTCCTTGTGCCTGACCATGTGCTGCAAAATATGATACCTCTACAGCAGATACACCAGAACCTACAAATTGTTTCTTATAATTTGAGTCCTCATAGAATTCTAATTTAGTATTTGCAAGAGATGGAGAAGAAACGTCAAATTCTAGTGTATCTCCCTCAGTCACATTTATCATTGGGTTGACTGAATTACCAATACTTACTAATCTAGTTGCTGAACTATAATTGAGAACAAGAGAACTTGTACCTGTAGACACAACTGACATGTCAATGGTATCAGTAGGTCTCAAGGAATGAGCATCTTTAGTTGTAGCAGTAACTTTGATGATATTAATATCACTTGTAACCTTACCTCTTTGTGTAGTGAAGAAATGTGTGTTACCAATACCTGCTTGATCAGGATAGAAGAATACTCTCTCAGAAGATGATCTGATTCCTGCCTGTGTAGTTACAATACCAACTAAATTTGAATCAACAACTGATGCATATACCTGTGTGGGTAATGTGGCAGTCCAACCAGAATCTGTTCCAACGCCAGGTGCCTGATATGAGATAGATGTTCCTTCACCAGGATTATAAGATAACTCCTCACCATGCTGGAATGTATGTCTTGGTAAGAAGATTGTCTGTGTTGGTATCTTTATAGCACCAAAGTCTTGTGTGGAGATGGTATGCCCTATACCAGTACCAGCAGAAACTCCTGATCCTACTACGTTTGCAGCATCAAAATATATGGTGTCGTTAGTGACAGTTTTCTCAGCACCTTCTTGGGTGAATGTGAATCTAGTAGGTAATACATGTATCTCAGAGAACGCAGTATGAGCAACACCACTGGTTCCATTCTGTGCTCTTATCAGATCTAACTCATTCTGTAAACTATCTTTTCCATATACCTTGAATTCTTCATGATCTATTCTTACAATATCATTGATGTGGAATATATTGATATCGTCAGTTATTCTTACACTTGTAGTCAATCCAGCATTAGCACCAATCGCTGCTATTGCTGTTGCAATACCTGATGATATATTTGTGACTGTTATTACTCTCTCACCTTCTAATATCTTGTGCTTATCTGAACTTACATTATCGATACTTAGTTGAGTTCCACTCAACATCTCATGTGGTACTGATGTTATACCTGTAACCTCTCCATTAGAGTATAATAAAGTTGTGAGTGGGAATGTATTGACTGTTGATGTGAGTGAAGCAATTTGAGGTCCAAATATCTTGATAACATTTCCAATTGCACCAAATCCTCCAGTTTTTGAGTTATCAAATACCAAGTTGTCACCAACACTGTACTCATTACCGCCATCAATAATATCCACTCCACTAATTGCACCACTGCTTGTAGTGATGATCTTCGACTGAAGGTTGGTGCCTTTCTGACTGTTTGAAACAAATTCATAATTATTGATATTGTAGGGTTTGGTATTCCTTACTAAGTTATACGATAGAGGATCTACATCTTGATCAAATTCAAAAGATCTATTGAGTTCTTCAACCTTTGATCTAAAACTATCTCCTATAACATAAGGGAATACTGGTACTCTAGCAAGATTGAAAGGAGAACCAGGATTTGATACTAAGGATGACTGTACTGTTGTGAAATACGCATATACACCATTAGGATATTCAGGTGTAACACTGAATCTACCATTGTGCTCATCAAGATCACCACTACCTGCTGTGTAGGTATAGTCTTCTACAAAGAATCCAGCAGGATACTTACTAATTGAAGGACCATTTGTCCTTTCACCAGTCAACTTAAGATAACTTGGTTTGATATAATCTAGTCCACCGCCACCACCTGCTTCTTTGTAAACGTAAGGACCGTAGATTGGGTTACCGTCATATGCCCAACCTAATATTGGAGAATGCTCTGCATCATTGTCTCCAAGATAAGATCTTAGATTACGTGGAACATAGTAGTTGACATAAGGGTTTCCAAGATCTGAATCTCTTTGCACTTCAAAGAATCCATCATCAGCAAATACATCACCAATCTTTGCATATCTCTCTACTTGGTTGATTGTCCACGCTTTGATGTTAGTGGAGTAGATAGCACCCTCACCAGGTGTCTTAGCTTTTACAGCAGTGCCTGACTGAGTGTAGTTACCACCCTTCTCAATCATGTCTATACTTACAATCTGACCGTTTGCTACATTTGCTTTTGCTTTTGCACCCACACCATCACCTGTGATGTTAATGTCAGGTGTACTAAAGAAGTCTGATCCACCAGACTTGATGATTATTTGATCTATACGTCCATTGATTATGAATGGTTGTAAGAATGCCTTACTACCAATAACTGTGTTTACATCTGGTTTTAGATTATCGTTTATAACTGTAGATCCAAAGTCATTGCCAGGATTACTTACATGACAATCAATGACATCACCACGAATTATGGGTGTTGCAGTAGCGTTGAAGGTTGTAATACCTTGTCTTCCATTTAGAACCACACTGACAGGAGGATCTTGGAATGTATGTGTGCCAGCACCAGTGCTGGTTATATTAACATGATCTGTAAGACTGGTTGATATTGATACACGGAATTGATCATCATTTATCTTGATACAATAGTATTCGGAGTTGTTTGTAAGACCACCAGCAGCACCAACAGAAGCAGAATATTTGATTTTCTCACCAGAATTGAACCCATGTTTATTAATGTTCACTATGTCTACAAACGTATTGATACCAGCGATAGTCGTGATATTCCTGTTAAAAAATGTACCTGAATTTTCTACATTTACTTTGTCAACCTTATTCCTTCGTCTCGTGGTTGTAAACTTATGAATACCACCACCATTCTGTGATATAGGAATAGTTCCTATACCTGCTAGAGCATCAGTTTTAGACTCTGATAGATGAAACT
>VTLG01010543.1_pt1 | contig 24510 bp, 25 predicted proteins | sample 4694571 | NCBI WGS metagenome assembly VTLG01 (sample SAMN12604809, study PRJNA352737) | marine metagenome | biome: ENVO:00000447; feature: ENVO:00000209|ENVO:00000569|ENVO:01000036; material: ENVO:00002151; isolation source: viral sequences binned using virsorter ...
TAATACCTTTACAGTTACAGATACAGCATCTGGAACCATCAGTTCCTCTAATGTAAAAGTTAATTATGGACAGTTATCCGTATTCGTTGTGCCTACTGGATCTGATACTACCTTTCAAGGACGTTCAGAGAATGTGTCTATGTTTATAGATAGTGGTACTAAAGTTAAATTACCGGGTAATTGGAAAACATATGATCCTGAATATCTAGAAGATGGTGATACGGCAGATGATATAACACCTACTAATAGTATTATACTTGGTTATCAATTTGATATGGAAGTAACACTACCTACTATATATAATACTCAAGTAAGTGGTAATGAATCTAGAGCAGATATTAATGGATCTCTAATAGTACATAGATTAAAGATGAACTTAGGTCCAGCTGGTTTATATAGTACTACTATTGATAGAATAGGTAAACCTTCTTATACTGAAACATGGGAACCTACTATGTCTGATGCTTATAGTGCTAATAGAGTACAGATAAACGAAGCTTCTACACAGACTATACCTGTATATGAACGTAATAAAAACTTAACAGTAAAATTAAAATCGACACATCCTACTCCTGCTACATTATATTCAATGACATGGGAAGGAGATTATACCACTCAATACTATCAACGTGTCTAAATACATACATAAATTAACGGCTGAGGCTGCTCTAGAAGTAGCCTCTAACCTACTACCAGAAGACCGTAAAGAAGTCGAAGAGGGTCATGGACATGATCCTAAGATAGTGATACCTTTAGCTTCTAAAACTGGAGACTCTGTATACTTCAAAGTCCCGAACGGTGAAATAGCAGGTGCCGCTGGAGTTAGTAAAAAAGGGCAGATCTGGATGCTCTGCACTCCTGCCATCCTTAAATATCCACATACGTTTGCAAGGGAATCCAAACGATATGTTGAAAGTAGAAAAGAAAAGTTACTATGGAATGTTGTGGATAAACGCAACGGTGTCCATTTAAAGTTACTTCGATTCCTTGGGTTCAAATTTATAAGAGAAATTTCTTATGGACCTAATAACTTAACCTTTATAGAATTTTGTAAATTATGTGTGCCCCTCCAGCTTTGATGGCAGGTGCAAGCTTTGCGCAAGGTGCTTTTGGTGCATTCCAAGGTGCTGCTGCAGCTAAAGCAAGAAACCGAGCTGCCATTCAAAATTATGAATATCAATTAGAAGCTAGGAAAAATCAGTGGTATCAGCAACTAAGTATTTGGGGCGCAAAGCGTAACAAATATCATAGAGATATGACAGAGAACGATCTCGCAGCTATGCGTGGTTATTCTCAAGCTCAAGTTGGATTAAATGATGTGTTCGCACAAGCAGCACAGAATAATGAAACAGCTTTGATTAAATATCTACAAGGTTCTGGTAAAATGATGGCTGCTGGTAGAACTGGTCGATCCGTAGCACGTCTTAATACTTTAGAATTAGGACAGTTAGAAAGAAACGCAGGTAGAAATATATATAAATTAACTAGATCTCGTGAAGCTTATAAACAGAATGTAGAGAATATTAGAGCACAACAAATAAGTAATCGTAGTAAGATTTCTTCTGCAGTTGCCTTTGCACCTGTACCTGATCTTGCACCACCACCTCCACAATTAGAAAATCAATCAGCTATGCCCGGTTTAATTAAAGCTGGCTTAGGTGCAGCTATGACATATGGCATGTCTAAGTTAAGTACTAAAGTCCCTGGAGGAGGAGGAGGAAAAGATACGAATCCATTTAATTGGAAGAATATGGCAAATTTCTCTCAAATAGGAATGGGAGTATATGACAGTATCAACTTCACTGTTGGTGGGCAACCTTTTGGTCAAGTTGGTAATGATCCAATGTATTCATTCAATATAGATTCTTCTCTATTTGATTACGATATCGATTACAGTTCTATTGCATTTGGGAATACAGGAGGCCAAAGATCATGACATCAGCATACAAACCAGCACAAATGAACTACTATGGTAGTGGAGATGAAAGTGTTAGCTTACAGCAAAGTTTTGAACAAGCTAATTCTGGAAGAGCCAGAAACTACCAAATATTCCAACAAAATTTGGCGACACAGATTCGTACTGCTGGCTCAGGTTGGGAACATTTTAAAGATCTTTCACCTACTATTAATAAATTTGTAACTCATAAAGCTGAGAAAATAACAAAACGTAAAATAGCAGAAGGTAGAGAGTGGTGGTATCAGAATGGATATCCTCAAGAACAGAAAGATGAGCATAAAGCAGGTAAGGAAGAGTTACTTAAAGGTGGTATTCAGTCTTATAATATAGCAATGGATTGGGAAGAACAAGGTGGTGATATATTTACCAGTGAACGTTTTCGTAAATTAGATGATATTCAAAAATATGGGGCTGTTGAAGGTTGGGCAATAGATCAAGCTAATGCTTATAACCCAGACTCAGTACCTGAAATAGCTAATGCTTTAGATCCCGCTGAGAGGAATGCCGCATTAACAGCTTACAGAATGAATTTCTGGGAAGCTATGGGTGATATCAACCATGGTATTATTGATGAGTATGTTGATCCAGCTCTTAGAGCTGCAGAGAAATCTGCTTATAGTTCATGGTATGCTAGACGTAAGGAGGAAACTAAAAAACAGCGTATTGAATCAGCAACTAAGAAATTAATTAAAGATTTTAAAGGTGAGACTCCTGCTAAATCTCTTCTATTTTTCTCTGAATATATGGAGAAAACTTATGGTAGTAAACGAGCTGCACGAATAGCTGGTCTACAGGTCATGAAAAGTTTAGCTGGTAGTGGTCAATTAACACCTGATGATATCAATAAGATCAGAAAGGAAGAGTTTACAGCTCATGATGGTAGTACTCAAACATTCGGTGGATATTATGAAGCTGAACTAGATGAAGTTATTGATGCATTCCATGATTGGGAGAAAAGCGAAAGTGATGAAGCAGAAGCTAAGAAAACAGTAAAGCATAGAAATGACGTAAATGAGAGAATAGCTGCATATGAAGATGGTACTAGAGAGTTAACCGTAGCTAATCTTAATGAAGATATAGCAGCAGTAGGTAAAGATAATTTAGGTTATAAAGCAACCAAGCTTATTAATATAAGAGATAACCTTACTAAATCTAAATTAGAATTACAAGGGGCTAAAACCAGAGCTGACAAAATGATAAACAAAGGTGTCTTCACTGAAGATGCTCTTGCAACTTTTCCATGGGAAATTAGACTTGATGCTAAATATCAAAAAGCAGCTAAAGAACAAACTAATATACCTGAATTCCATAAAAACATAATCAAAGATAATGGAGTAATAGATAAACTAGTTAAAAAACGTGGATCAACTGGTTTATTTGCTAAAGATGATCATACTACTGTAGAAGTAATTAGTCAAATGAAGCAAAGATATAGAGAGCTTGCTCTAGATTATGCACGTACTTGGAAAGAAGGTGATCCTGATCCTTATCGTCAAGCTTGGTCTGATGTAAACACATGGTTTGCTGAGGTATATGGTAAGTCTGGTAGTCCAAATGTAAGTGCTGGTGGCTTTAATACAGATCTATTATATAATACAGATGGTAGTTCTAACATTGCAGAGAATTCTACTGAACTAATCAATGACTTAAATAAACTAAACATTGCTCATAATATCTATAATTTTGAAGGGTTAAGTATGCCACCAAATGACTTAACAGGACCAGACTCTACAATCTATTTCCATCGTTCTCAAATTAAAGCTGCCTCTAAAGATATAGGTGGTAAAAATTGGAAAGAAAATAAACGTTTAAGATACTTAGCAGATTTAAACGGGGTCAGCTATATGACAGCATTAAACTTGCAACGAAAAGCTTTAGGTATGAAAGGATTAGATGGGTCTCCAGCTATTGATGCTACAAAGAAAATCAATCCGCAGAAAGAAAAAGAAGTTAACAATGCTCAAAACCTTGATCAAACTGCTAGAGCTTGGAGTACATATGGATTCGATACAGGTGAAAACTTTATCTCAGATATTGTACCTGAAGGTTTAGGTAAAGAATGTAAAGCTTATGAAGAGTTTTTGTATAATGAAAATGCAGAGAATCCATTTACAGCTTCACATATGGCTGCAGGTATTGAAATGAGTTTAATGTTTGGCGATGATATCAATATGTATGATGCTAAAGATACAAACCCACATGTATACGCTGCATATTGGAAAGCTGTATACAAATATAGTGGAGGTAGTAATACTGAAGCTTTGAAAAACTTAATGAGATTTTAAATGGGATACACACAAACAGATGATATCTACAATGATACTCCTGATATCTCTGATGCTGCTAAAGAAGATTTAGATCTTATTTTACCATCACCAGTAGATGAGGGAGAGAACCAAGGTTCTTCTAAACCATCAACAGGTTCATCTCAATCAGGTTCTTCTACGGAAGAAATACCAGACGAAGCAGACTTACCTCCCGGTCATTTTATACATAAAGGTCGTGTAGTACGACGTAAAACTAATGAAGAGTTTATAGATCAATTCAAAAGACCCGGAGAATTAATCAAAGGTGTCGGAGAAGAATTTTCTAGAAGCGAAGGTGGTTTAAAAAACATACCTAATTATATTGGTGCTGCAGGTGCTGGAGTTATAGATTTTGGGATTGGATTAGTAAATAAAATTCCTAAGAAAAACTTAGAGGGAATAGAAAATCCATTCCATAATGAAGATGGTAAAATACCAAGTTTACCACAATATCAAAATGAACAGTTACAAGCTGTTAGAGATATATCATCTCTTATAGTACCTACTCTTTTGCTTAATAAGTTTTTTACAGGTAAAGCTGTGGCAGCTGATAAAGCAATTGGTTGGAAATTAGGAAAAGATAAATTTGTACAATGGTTAGGTAGAACAGGTATTGGTGTTGGTACAGGTATACTTGTAGATGAAATAGCACCTGTACAAGAACGTGATCACAATGCTGCTGGCTGGCTAAAAGAGGCTTGGCCAAAGACTTGGGGTTGGGTACCTGATAACTTTGCTACACTCGACGGAGATAATGCAGATGTTAAACGACAGAAGAATAGAAATGAAGGAGCTGCATTTGGGTTCCTATCTGATCTTCTAGTTCCTATTGGTCGCTTAGTTAAAGGAAGACAAGGTATAAAACAAGCAACTAGTTGGGTTCCAAAAAATGAAAAAGCTGGTAATTGGTTAAAGAATAAAAATAAATCTATTAAACTTTCAGATGATCCAGTTGAAAATGATTTATTAAGATCTACTAAACATAGAGATGATGAATTATCTGAGTTAGGTAAAGCTAAAATTAACAACGGTGCTGATTTAACTCAACCACAACTTGGAGTCCATGATATGTATGATTGGACAGAAACAGGTGTTAGATCTTCTGATGAAGGTGGTATAGTTTCAGCTGCTGTTGACCAAGTAAAGATTGTAAAACAAATTGATACTAGATATGGTAGAATAGGTTCTGTCCTCAGTCCTAAAAGTTTATATGAAGTATTAACTGGTAAAACAAATACCTTTAAATATTTTAATGATTTAGGTAAAGTACTAAAAGAAACAAAAGTTGATTATGTAGGCAGTAAAGGTCAAGTAGTTAAACATTCTGATTCATTAATAGAAGCTGAGAAGTTAGGTGCAGCTTTATATAATACTGATTTAGATGGAATGAAAAAGCTCTTACGTCCTCTATCTGAACTAGATCCACAAACAGGAAGAAGAACACTTTCTAGGAAAGCACATAAAGGTGTTATGCAAGCCATAAAGAAATTTAGTGATGACTTTGCTAATGTTGATATGGCACGTAGTCAAGGTGTTGTAGGAACTTCTATGGCTGGTCAAGTATCAGATATGGCTGAAGGTGCTAGATTAACAGATGGGACACCAGCTGTTCAAAGAAGTTATGATCAGATTTTAGATCGCTTGGAATTCTTAATGAATTTACAAGGACAGACATCCCTTACTAGACAGAAAACTTCAACAATAGGTGATATACTTAATAGGTTAAAAGCTACTGGAAGTGAGCTTTCTCCTAATGCTGCAGCTAAATCAATTAGTGATGAAACTAATAGAACTTTAGAAGCTATGGAGAAAATAGCTAATGGTTCTAAACAAACTATAGAAACATTAAGACAAGTAAAAGCTGAACGTCCTCAAATGTTAGCACCATTAATGCTTGCTTATGAATTAACAGATGGTAAGGTAGCTTCTATTGGGTCTTTGAATACTTATGTAAGAAACACTACTGGTACAATATCTAAAGCTTTCTTTGATGCTAGATCTGATATGCCATCAGCATGGACTCAAGGTATGTGGGCTAATATCTATAATTCAATCTTATCAGGTTTAGGTACACCATTAAAAGCAGCTCTTTCTAACACTATATTAATGATTGAAAGACCTATAGCTACTTTTGCTGGAGGTTTATTAACTGGTGATTGGGCTACTCTAAGACGTGCGCATTATATGTATAATGTTGGTATGGCAGATACATTTCAAAGATCTTTAGCTCATATGAATCAAGTATTTAAACGAGCTTCTGTTGATCCTAATTCTGTTGGATATATCATGCGTGATGATATAGCTAGAAAGAATGAAGGTCAATTAGAATTCATGAGATCTTTTGCTAATGCTGCAGAAGCTGAAGATAATTTTGGTCCTTCTATACTTACTAATCAAATCGAAACAATGAATGATCTTGCAGAGCATCCATGGTTAAGATTTAGTGCAAATGCAATGACCGGATTTGATGGATTTACTAGATCATTTATTGGTAATATTGAAGCTAGAGGAAGAGCATATGATGCAATTATGGAAGGTGGTGGTCAGTTAAGTGAGAAAAGAGTTAGGGCTATGGGACGAAGAGTTTATGGTGAAATGTTTGATGAATCAGGTATGATAACTGATAGGGCAGTTGAGTATGCAAGTAGAGAAATTGCTATGAACTTAGATAGCCCTATGGTAAAAGCATTGAATGAGATAGTTAAAACTGTACCAGCCGTTAAACCATTCATGATGTTCCCTAAAACCTCTATTAACATGATGAGGTTTGCAGGATCACATAACCCAGTTGGACTCTTTACAGATCAATGGAATGCTTTTAGCTTACCATTCAATCAGATGAATATAGATGAAGTCAAGAAATTACTTTCTGAACGTGGTGTATCTGCAAGTGCAAACCCAATGACTGCATATGAATCCATAAGAGCTGAATTAAAAGGTAGAAAAGCTATTGGTACTGCTTTAGTAACTGGTGGTGCTTTCTTATTTACTCAAGATAGACTTAGAGGTAATGGTATATATGATAAAACTAGACAAAGAGCTAGAAGAGAATTAGGATGGAAACCTAAGACTTATAAAGGTTTAGATGGTAAATGGTATAGTTATGAAAACATGGGTGCTATAACTGATTGGTTAGCTTTAACTGCTGATATTATGGATAACTTTGATACGTTAGATGAACCTAGTACAGAGTTATTTTTAAATAGAATGGGATTCCTTATTAGTGCTAACTTGACAGATAAATCATTTACTGCAGGTTTAGAACCTTTAGGAGATGTGTTATCTGGAAACCCTGCAGCAGCTGCTAGATGGGCTGGTTCTTTTGGTAGTGGTTTAGTACCCGGAAGTGGTTTTAGAAATGAATTTGCTAGATTATTAACACCACAATTAAAAGAAGTAGAACAAGACTTTACTGAAATTTTAGCTAATAGAAACCCCGGAGCTAAAGCACAACTACCTGATCTATATGATTGGATGGATGGCTCTAAAGTAGGAGAACCTTTAGGATTCTTTGCTAGAGTATGGAATACTTATTCACCATTATGGAAAGTAAGTGAAGCACCTACACCTGAAAAACAATTCCTTATTGATATTGAATTTGATGGTAGACCTTCTTTAAGAACTAATGGTAAAGGTGTTGAATATACTACAGCCGAAAGGTCTGAAGTAACTAGATTAATGGGTGAATCTAAACAATTTGCTAATGCTGTACGTGAAATAATGAACTCTCCTTTAGGTAAAACATTTAGAAAAGATTGGAAAGCAGCAGCAGATGGTGGTGTTTATTTTGACAGATCTAAATATAAGAGATTACATTTAGAATTAAAATTACATTTACGAGATGCTCAAGATGCAGCAGAAGCTCAATTATCTAATTATGATGATATACAACAACGTCAATGGATAAATTATGAAACTGAAAGATCTAATCAATTAGGTGATGTAGAAGCAATCTTACGTTTACAACGAAATTAAATGGCATACACAACGGAAAAAAGCTATACCCAGAGTGGTAACACTAATAGAGATTTTACTGTTACCTTCCCTTTTTTAGCTACAACTGATATTAGAGTACAATTAAATGGAGTTACTAAAACTCTAACATCTGATTACACCATTGTTCAAGGATCAGGTAGCACCGTTGTTAATTTTAACACAGCACCTTCTAATGGTAATACAATACGTCTATTTAGAGATACTGCTATAGATGATATGCAAGCTACATTTGCAGCTGGTAGTTCTATTAGATCTACGGATTTGAATACGAACAATACTCAGCTGCTTTATGCAGCCCAAGAGTTTGGCACTCTAAAAGAAGATAACTCTGTGTCTTTCTCTTTAGGGGACAAAGGTGATATAACAATTAATAGTTCATCTGATTGGATTATAAACCCTAATTCAGTTGAACTAGCAATGATGACAGATAATAGTGTAGGAACTAATGAGTTAATTGATGATAGTGTAACTGCAGATAAATTAGCTAATTTTGCTATTACTAATTCTGAACTTGCAGCAAACGCTGTAACAGAAGTAAAAATAAATAATAATGCGGTAACAAATAGTAAGATAGCAGACAATTCTATTAGCACTGCAAAAGTCCAAGCAGGAGCAATAACACCTGATAAACTTTCAACATCTCCTAATTCAGGATTTGGATTTGTACCAGTAGGTACGGTCATATGGTATGCAGGAACTACAGCACCTGTAGGATATATTAAATGTAATGGTGATAGTATTGCAAATGGTACTGGTACTACACAAGGTATAACAACTGATTTTTCAGAGTTATATGCAATAGTTGGTGGTAATGTACCTGACTTACGCGGTGAATTTATCAGAGCACTTGATGATGGTAGAGGAGTAGATACTTCTAGAGGTATTAGAACAGCACAAGCTGAAGAAACTAAAACACATACCCACTCAGCTACATCTAGTACATCAACTAATGTAAGCGACCCCGGACATATACATCAATCTGGATATTGGGGAGGCTCATTTGGTGGTAGTTCTGGAGCTAATGTATTTAGATCTGATAATAATGCTAATACCACTGCACCCGGAGATTTTGGTAAATCTAATACTACTGGAGTAAGTGTATCTGCAACGACTACAACATCTATAACAAGTACTGGTGGGAGTGAAACAAGACCAAGAAACGTAGCCCTTTTAGCTTGTATTAAATACTAATGGCAACAACTTATAATGATAATGGGGGAGCAACACCTAATGGTTCAAATCTGAACTTTACGTATACTTTCCCTATTTTAAAAACTGAAGATGTAAAGGTTGCTTTAAATGGAGTAACCCAAGCAACAACTAAATATAGCGTCAATACAGGCGTAAACCCCACCCGAATTGAATTTAATAATACAAGTATAGATGCAACTGTACAGGAAAGCTCTGGAGCTCCTAAAACAGGTGTAACTGTACGTGTATATAGAGATACAGATGTTGATTCAGCTAAGGCTGTCTATGCAGCTGGATCGTCAATACGTGCTCAGAACTTAAATGATAATCAAGAGCAAGTTTTATATGCACTACAAGAAGAACAAAACCAATTAATTCTTGCTGAACGTTTTGCAGACGGTTCTATAACAAGTGCTAAGATTAAAGATGGTACAATTGTTAATGCTGATGTTAATGCCTCTGCTGCTATAGAGGGTTCTAAATTACAAGCATCTTCCGGTAGTAATGCTGGTTCGATGTCTTCAGCTAACTTTACTAAATTAGCAGGAATCGAAGCTTCGGCTACAGCTGATCAAACTGATGCTGAAATTAGAGCTGCAGTAGAAGCAGCAACTGACTCAAACGTATTTACTGATGCTGATCATAGTAAACTAAATGCTATAGAAGCATCAGCTACAGCAGATCAAACGGCTGCTGAGATAAGAACATTGGTTGGATCAGCAAGTGACTCAAATGTATTCACAGATGCTGATCATACTAAATTAGATGGTATAGCAACAGGAGCTGAGGTAAATGTTCAATCTGATTGGAACTCAAGTTCGGGTGATAGTCAGATATTAAATAAACCTACAATACCTGAGCTTGTAGATGAAGATGATTTCTCTTCAGATTCAGCAACTAAAGCTCCAACCCAACAATCTACCAAAGCTTACATTGCAGCAACATCCCAACCCCTCGACGGGGATCTCACAACGCTTGCTGGTATGCAGTCAGCTACTGCATCTATCCTTGCAAGTGGTACTGCTCTTACCTCTACTACTGCGGAGCTTAATTTGCTGGATGGGAAGAGCATCGTCACGACGATTAGCGGAAGTTCTACTGATGTTCAACTCCCTACAGCTAAAGCTGTCGATGACAGAGTAACAGCATTAGTTACAGATGTAGGTGGTTTTGTTCCTATAGCAAATGAAACTAGCTTCCCTGCTACTAACCCAGATCCTGATGATAATGCAGGTACTATTGTTAGTGTTAAAGCATTAGCTAGTAACCTTACTTCTAATGGAAGTGGAGTAGCAACAATTGCTAACGGTGCTGGATCAGGTAATACCGTTACTATTAATGGTATGGCTAATAGCGATACTATTGAAGCTGGTAAAGGTATATTAGTTGAGACAACTTCTACATTACATACTTATACTTTCCATAGAGAGACTTTAGCACCTGCAGATGTCACTGCTGCAAAAACTGCAGTTGATGACTTTAATCAAAGGTATCAAGTAACTACAGATTCAACAACACCTACAAATCAACCTGATGGTACTGCATTAGCTGAAGGTGATCTTTGGTTTGATGGTGGTGCAAATACTATGAAGGTGTATGACGGCTCAAATTATTCAGCCGTTACATCAGTTGGAGATTATAAATTATTAACAGTCGTACCTGCAGGTGCAACATCTGGTACTCCAGACTATACTAATACAGAATTTGATTTAAGAGATGGTAGTAACGCAGCTAATGTTACTTCAGCTGGACAATTAATTATTAGTGTTAATGGTGTTATACAGAAACCAAACGCAGGTACTTCAATAGCTGGTTCAGCTGAAGGATTCTGTTTAGCAGATAGTAATACTATTAAGTTTGCTACAGCACCCGGTTCAGGAGCTAGTGTATTCGTAACACTTATAGGTTCAGCTACAACAGTTAATGTACCAGCTACTAATAGTGTAGTAGAAGCAGCAATACAGACAAACGTAGTTAGTGAAGAGAAGTTAAAGATATCTAATAGCCCTACTAATGGCCAATTCTTATCAGCTCAATCAGGTGCTAGTGGTGGTTTGACATGGGCTGATGGTGCATCAGAAGGTACATCGGTTAAATCAACAGGTGAATCAGGTGGTACTAAATTCCTAAGGGAAGATGGTGATGGTACTTGCTCATGGCAATCCGTACCAGCTGGAGTAACTCAAGAGAATGTAGAAGATTGGGTTGGAGGTATGGTAGGTAGTAATACTGAAACAGGTATTACAGTTACATATGATGATTCTGATGGTACGTTAGATTTTGTAGTGGCTGATCAAACACCTACTACAACTCGTGGAGATATTATCTATAGAGGTGCTAGTGCTGATCAAAGATTAGCTAAAGGAACATCTGGTCAGTATCTTAAAATAGGTGCTAATGATCCTGAATGGGCTGATGTTGTAGCTGCTACAGCAGATGGTGTATTATGGGAAAATAATTTAACAATATCTAATGACTATACAATAGCAGCAACTAAAGGGGCGCACAGTGTCGGTCCTATAACAAATAACGCCACTGTAACTGTAAACGGACGTTGGGTGATTAGCTAATGGCATTAGTATTAAATGGTAGTGCAAACACTATCGCAGGATTAGCCGTTGGTGGTTTACCAGACGGCTCAGTAGATGCAGATACACTAGCATCAGGTGCAGCAGTACCAGCTGATGGAAGTATTACAACAGCAAAATTAGCTGATGGTGCAGTTACAGAACCAAAAAGAAGTGATGGGTCTATTCTACAAGTAGTAGAAGGTTCAACTACAACTGCTGTTTCTAGCACAAGCTCTGATTGGTACGACACAGGTTTATCTGGATCAATAACAGTTAAAAGAACAGGAAGTAAAATTATTTGTCTTACAAGTCAAAGTCTTCAGCTTGGCTCTAATGATCGAAGTATTGAATTTCACCATAAAGTTTTAAGAGACAGTACCGACATTTGGACAACCAGTGCTGATAGAACTTTATATTATTACCAAAATACAGATAACTCGCCTACTTATATTCAACCGCCTCCTATTTGCAAAATGGTATTAGATACACATGGAGCAAGTGCAGGGACAACTCTTACTTATAAGACACAGGCAAAATATACTGCTAGTGAATCTTCTGCTCACGGTCATTGGCAAGGTTATCAAGGTGGAGATGAATCTACCATAATTTTAATGGAGGTTGGTTAATGATTCCGATAAGATTTGATGCTATTGCTTCTTTAAAACCCGGAGCAGATTTTGTTCTAACTGGTGATGTTTTAGAATGGAGAGATAGTAAACAGACAAAACCTACAGAATCTGAAATAGACGCTGAATTAAGTAGGTTAATAACTGAATATAATAATAAGAAATATCAAAGAGATAGATCTTCTGAATATCCCTCTGTGGTCGATCAGTTGGATGACATCTACCATAATGGTATAGAGGCATGGAAAGCTACCATAAAAGCTACAAAAGATAAATATCCGAAACCATAATGGCAGAAATAAAAATATCCGCTGATGCTGGCGGAGGCTGGACTTCACTGAAAGGTCCAGCAAACACATCAAATCAGAATGCTTTTGTCCTTCCCTCAGCTGATGGGAGTGCAGGTCAATTTTTAAAAACTGATGGTTCAAAAACTTTAAGTTTTGCTACAGCTGGTGTGACCTTAGCAAATGATGCTAATAATAGAGTTACTACAGCTGATGGTAGTGGAGGTTTTAATGGAGAAGCTAATCTAACATTCGATGGTAGCACTCTAAATGTAACAGGTCATATCAAAGCTGATGGTGGCTTTGGAATCATGGAACCCGGATTTGTCTGTTCTATGGTTGGTGACGAGCAAATTGACCATTCTACTAACCATAAATTTGTTAATTGGAACAACTACAGTGCATCATATAACCCCGGTTGGGATGCAACCAATGATAAGTTTACCGTTCCTACAGGTGGAGCAGGTAAATATCTATTTGGATGGAAGCTAGCTATTGGTGATAATCATCAACAACATTTAGACGAAGATGAGTTTATGAAAGTATGGCTTAACCACTCTACTGCTGGTGGTATTGGTAGATCTGAAATGCGAACATTCGGGAATTCTGGTAATGCAATATTCCAAGTTGGAACAGCGGTTTGGGATTTATCAGATGCTGATTACATTGAAATGTATGCTTGGCACGATGAAGGAGCTAGGGTTGACATTAATGATGACTATAGCCTCTTTTGGGGTTTTCGCTTTGCGGAGGGAGACTAATGGCAAATTTTTCAGCTAAAGTAAGATCTTATCTTATGAGTAAAGGTAAGACAGAAACTGAAGTTAGTGAACTATTTAAAGGTCAAACTAAATTAGTATTACAAAATGACGGTTCAGGAAGTTATATAAAAACTTGGGATGTAAGTGGAATAACAAAACCTACAGATAGTGAACTAAATGCTGTTGAAACTGAAGCAGATAAATGGGAAGCTAATCATAAGGTAAGGAAAACACGTGCTAGTGAGTATCCATTATTGAAAGAACAATTAGATTTGCTTTACAAAGACTTAGTTGCTGGAAAGGTCGATGCAACTGGAGAGTGGGCAAAAACTATTAAAAAAGTAAAAGACGACAATCCTAAATCATGAGTAAATTAATAGTAGATACAGTCCGCCACACAGGAGGTACTCTTGATAATATTACCTTAGATAACTCTAAGAATGTAACTTGTGAAAATAACTTACAAGTAGATGGTAATCTCACCGTAACTGGTACAATACCTGCTGATAAATTAACAGGGACTGCTGCAGCTATCAACGGTTCTAATATAACAAATCTACCAGCTGCTAACCTTACAGGTACATTACCTGCAATTAGTGGTGCTAATTTAACTGGTATTAGTTCGCCTTTATCTTTTAGAAATCTATTGATCAATGGAGAAATGTTGATTGCACAATCTGGATCGCAATCAATGGCTCACGATGGAACTACTTCAGCATTTGCAGTAGATAGATGGGGCTTGCAAATGCATAATATGGATGAATTTGATGGGACATTAACTCAAGTAGGTGATGATCCAAAAGACGGATTCACTAAATGCCTAAAGTGGACAACTGGAACAGCAGAATCAGCTATCGCTAATGACGAATATGTAATGGTTCGTCAGCATATTGAGTCTCAAGATTTACAGCATTTACAATGGGGTACTGCTCAAGCTGAGTCTGTTACTCTTCGATTCTGGGTTAAGTCCTCTATAACTGGTACGTTTGGTTGTAGCTTCTATAGCGGAAGAGCTTCAGGTACTAGAGTTATAAATACAACTTATGCGATTAGCTCTGCTAATACTTGGGAACAGAAAACTATAACGATTGCAGGAGACACCGCTGGCTCTGTTCTCAATAATGATAATGAAGCTGGCTTATCTATCCTATTTCCGTTAGCTGCTGGTTCTAATTATGACGGAACAAATAGTGCAAGTTGGGCAGATTATTCAACAGCTAATTATTTAGGAGGTCATGCACAAGATGGTGTTGTTACAACAGCAGGAGCTACTTGGCAACTGACGGGTGTTCAACTTGAAGTTGGTTCGTCAGCAACATCTTTTGAACGAAAACCATACAGACAAGTGTTAGAAGATTGTAGAAGATACCTTTGGGTATGGTCTGGAGGTATTTCTATGCACGCTGATAGAACTACTGATGCACATAACTGCGGTCGTGTTGGACAAGTATTCTTCCCAACAACAATGAGACATGCACCAACAGTTAGTAATATGTCTATGACTGTTTATACAGGTAGCGCACAAACTTTAGGGACTTATGAGATAGATACAGATCATATTTGGTTTAATCATTCAGGTAGTTTCAGTGATGGTAGAGCTTGGGCTAGAATTAATTCATTTACAGCAAATGCGGAGATTTAATTATGGCTGATACATTAACTTATAAAAAATGGGCACATAATGATGTTGTGACCGAAAAAATAATTAAACGTGAGACTCGAAATGGTCAGGCTGATGTAGCTTTCATCCCATTTGATGAAGCTAATAAAGACTATAAAGAATATAAAGCTTGGCTAGATGCAGGTAACACACCGGAGGACGCTGATTAATGGCATTAACACAAATAAAAACTGCTGGTATAGCAGCTGACGCTGTAGATGGAACTAAGATAGCTGATGCTGCTGTAGCTAATGAGCATATTGCAGTAGATGCAGTTAATCCTACCCAAATGGCTCATGGTACAGATGGTAATCTAATTACCTATGATACTAATGGAGCTCCGGGTTTTGTACTTACAGGTAATGATGGACAAGTGTTAACCTCACAAGGGGCTGGCAATGTTCCACAATTTGAAGATTTACCAGCAAGTAATAACTATACTCACCCTAATCATAGTGGTGAGGTTACATCTACAGCTGATGGGGCACAAGTCATTGCTTCTAACGTAGTAGATGAAGATAATTTAAAGATTAGTAATGCTGGTAGTAACGGTCAATATCTACAAAAACAATCAGGTAATACTGGAGGATTAACTTGGGCAGATGTTACTTCATCAGATACTCTTTCGTTCCGTAATTTAATAATTAACGGTGCGATGAAAATTAATCAACGCGTTGCTACTGCTGGATTAAGTGACTTTAACCCTGTTACTAGTGCAATGTGGACATTAGATCGTTGGTTTTTTGGGAATGGATCTTCTTTTGATACAGATAGTATGCGTATCAAACAAGTATCTGATAGTCCTGATGAGTTTACTAACAGCTTAAGAGTTGATATAGGTAATACAGCGACTCCCGGTGCTGGGCAAAACGGTGTTATAGCCCATAGAATAGAAGCACAGAATTTACAACAGCTTGCATATGGTACAAGTAGTGCAAAAAGTTGTACTCTTTCTTTCTGGGTAAGATCTAATAAAACTGGTACGTATTGTTTGCAAATTAGCCAACATGATGCTGGTAAATATCTTCTATATGAATATTCTATTAGTTCAGCTAATACTTGGGAGAAAAAAACAATAACATTCTCTGGTAATACATCAGATGCTATAACTAATGATAATGGTCGTGGACTAGATATAAATTGGCATTTAGCATGTCATTCTGACGATCATGTTGCGGCTACTACTAGTTGGACTGCTAAACCGGGTGGTGGAACTGGTAGCAACTATAACGCAACTTCTAATCAAGTTAACCTATGGGATCATGCAGATAATGTTTGGTATTTGACAGGTGTTCAGTTAGAAGTAGGAAGCACAGCAACTGATTATGAATATGTGCCTCTATCATATGAACTAATGCGCTGCCAAAGATATTTCTATAAGAGTAATATGTTCCATAGTGCTTGTATGACTTACACCCCCGGTTCAGGTGATCATCAATTTACAAGAATGAATACAGATCATCCTGTAACAATGAGAGCAAATCCTTCCGGTGTTGCTGGTGACTTTGCTTGCTGGTCGTGGTCTTCTGCAACTGGTGTGGCTGCAGCTAATCTTACTTGGAGTTTTGATAATGGTACAAATAATGCTATGATGACTATGACTGCTAGTCATTCAAATGCAGCAGCTCCAGCTAATGGACCCGGTAGTGGTCATATGGTACCTTGTAGAGTACTAAATATTGAATTCCAAGCGGAGCTTTAAATGACTATAACATACAAATTTTTCAAACTTAATGGGGAAGTTGTCCCAAATACAGTGAATAAATATAAAGATGGAAAACAAGAATGGTGCATACCGTTTGATGATGATAATACTGACTATCAAGAGTATAAAGAATGGTTAGCCGCAGGTAATACAACTGAGAACTCATGATTCAGATACCTAGAGCTACCCTACCTAAAGCTCTAGATATCCCTCAGCTGTACCTCAGACAGCCTACAGCGGACGTTCCGGCCTATAAACCTATGATCGTACCTCCAGCTGATTTGGAGCCCCCTGAAGAGGTAGAAGCGGAAGAAACTACAGAAGAACCTGTACAACCTACTCTGAAGATTCCGGTTATTGATATTAAAATGCCAATACCGGAAACTGCAGTAGTAGTTACGGCTGTAACAACAGCTGTCATAGCAGTAACAACAACCACTGTTACTCAATCTTTATTTGAACCAATTAAAAAGAAAGTTCAAAAGCAACTACAAGCTAAAGTTAATAAATGGAAGGAAAACCAGAAGAAAAAAAAGGACTCATTAAAAAACTCAAAGACGGAATAGAAGATCAAGAACAACAGATTCAGATCCTCGGTACGTTCGTTAGATTGGGTGTTGTAGTGTGGTCCGGGTTTATAATAACTTTAAACTACGTAGAACTACCTATGGTTAAGAAATCCGGTAACTCAGATATCACGTTCGTGGCTTCGGTGTTTACTGGTGCACTTGCCACTTTTGGCTTGTCTACTGGTAATAGTAAAGACAAAGGTAAACCAATTAACTGTCCTATGGCAAAGAAAAAGGAAGAATGAAGAAATGGCTTTTACTCTTCCTACTGTTTTCACCCTCGGTAGCAAGAGCAGAGTTAGTGACCCCTCAGTTCACCCAAGGGTCAATGAACTCAACTACAACAACGACTCAAGAAATCGTAGAGGAGATTACGACGACGACTTACGGATCAGCATTGAACAAGTGGAGTGGGGAGAATATAACCCATGCCTCCGCTTCATCAGGAGGAATAGTGGATTCCGATTCAATATTCACTCTACACACTGCTGGAGATCCCTTTTCACTCGAAATAGTGACAAGAGCCGCAAGTCAAGTGTTGTCAGTAACAGAAATAGAAAGAGAAATCGACACTACTTCTACTACGGTCTCCTTATCAGTCTTCTCTCAGTAGCGCCAGTTCGTGCCGAAGAGGGTGAGACAAACAATACTTCTAACCCCGTGGCGGCTGCAACGGGCAATGTGACCAACCAAGCCGTCCAATTTCAAAATAATGGTGCTCCATCTAGACAAGTTTATGGTCCAAACATAAGCTGTAATGGTAGTACCATGACTTTCTCTCCATTCTATATGGGGAATCATACCAAACCTTGGGATATTGATGATGGTACCATGTCCCCTTCTAGCTATACTATGGCTGAGAACTGGGGTGGTCAAATCAATTTTATGGTTCCCTTAGATAGAGAAGGTTTAAGACGTTGTAGAGCTATAGCAGCACAACAACATGAAAAGATGAAGTTGAATTATGAGCTAGTTAGAATTGATAACTGCGCTAAACTTCAACAAAAAGGCTTTATGCTACTTCCGGGCTCTAGGGTCTATCACCTATGTAGTGATGTTATACCTATAGCGGCTTGGAAGAAGGCAGAACAGAAAGTCTTAAAATGTAATTCACCACCTAAGCCTTGGTATAAACCTTGGCATAAACCTAAAGAAACTTGTACTATGAGCACATTTTCCGATAAAAGAGCTAGAGACCTAGCTAAAGCTAAAGAAGCTGAAGAAAAGAAAGAAGAGTCCAAAGAATCCGAGTAAACACTATCCACTAAAAAACAATGTTATTAATCATCAAACCACTCCTACTCACCTTTATTAAATCAGATTCAGTTAAACAACTGATAGTCGATGTACTAGAAGCTTATGTTAAACGAACTGATAATAAACTTGATGATCAGGCACTTAAAATTGTAAAAGATAAACTATTTAGTTAAATGAAGAAAGCCACAGAAGACCAGTTCAATGAATTACATAGCCTTGTCACAGAAGAATTCCTAGCACGGGTCCGAAGTGGCACAGCTTCCACACAAGACTTAAAGGCAGCTTGTGATTGGTTAAAAACAAACGACATTAGCGGTGTAGCTTACGAAGGGAGTCCTTTAGAAAAGCTTGCCAGTGTTATGCCTAAAGTAGACCCTGAACTTGTAAAACGGAGAATGTATGGGCAAATCCAAAACCTCTAAGTTCTACGCCAAGAACAAGAAGTCTAGAGAGAAACATAGTTGCGATAATAGCAGCGGTTGTAATGGTAAATACGCCCATTCTAAAAAATATAAAAGGAAACACGCTAAACTACGTGCTAAACTTAAATGTAAAAAGAATCAAGATGTTTCTAAACGTAAAGGTCGATGGAGGTGCGAATCCTTGAAAATTAACCGTGGTAGAGGAGGTGCAAAAAGGAAATAATGGCAACAAATTCTGATAAGTTAAAAATGCTAGGGCAGTATGATACTAAAACAGAGCCTGATCCTAAATTAATTAAAAAAGGTAAAAATGTCTATGGATTACCTCCAGATAAAATACCCGGTAATAGACCAAATATACAATGGTCAAAAGCTGCTGCAATTAAAGATTTAGGATATGATGCTGCTGAAGCAAAGGTTCTACAAAAACTATTAATAGAAAAACTGCAAAAGAGATTAAAGGAAGTTGATGATACTAAATTTGATGTTGCTAAATTAAAACTTGGTACAACAGATAGAAAGAAACTTGCTGCAATTTTAAAGAAAAGTAATTATGATGCATCTCAAGTATTTACAAATATAAACACTGAAGGTAAGGCTTTAAAGAGAGCTTTAGGTAGTATGCTTCAGACTGATGCAGATTTTTTTGCAGAAAGAGGTGTTTGGGACTTACTGACAACAAATCTAGATAGATTAGAAGGTGAAGAGTTATTCCGAGTAGTAAAAGGTTTAGATGCTTCTATCTCAGGAAGTAAAGGTGGATTAGTAGGTCATCATACAAGTCTATCAGCCTCTACAAAGATGCTAGATCAATTCGATGAACCTTGGCAAAATGAATATCTTAAAATTGCTAAGGATAGTGGTTATGATTTAGGAGAACGTAGTCTTAAAAGAATACAAGGATTAGCACATAAACCAGTTTTAATAAAAGGTAAGCAAACTTTAAAAGGTGATGTAGCTGAAAGATTAGCACCTTTAATGCCTGATGTACCTTATAAAGATGGTGAATTAGTATTACCAAGAGGTAAGTATCCAAAAGTTGATGCTTGGTTAGATAAAATGGGCGAGATATCAGCTCATGGTAAAGAGTATGGTGGTACTGTTGGGTTTGAGGCAGATGCTAAAGGGCTGAGTAAATCAGTACCTCAGAAAGCTTTCGATACTACTAGAAATATATATGATGCTGAAAAAGTTGCACAACATCAAGCTTATAAGGTGGATACTAAACTCAAGAAAGTTTTGAATATAGATTTCCCTAAGGAGAACTTTACGAATATAGATGATGCTGCAGATTTTTTATTAAAAAAAGCAAATCAAAAGGATTGGCAACCTGATCCTGTTAAATCTAGTCTTATAGCTGAAGCTAAAGGTGAGCTTGGTGAAGCAAGTAGCCTAGAAAGAAAAGGTATAGACCCAAGAGCTGAAGCTGATAGACTAAGAAGCAAAGCTAGAGCTGGTAATACTACAGATGTATTAGACCAACCTGCAACAGTAGGCGGGTTAGATTATGACTCCCCAAATGTTCCGGGCGAATCTTTTGAGATGTCACCGAGAATGAGACAGGGAAGGCAGTGGATGATGAAAATGCAGAATATACCCGGATCTAGAGCACTTACAAAAGTAGGTGGTGGTATCAATAAAGCTGAAGCTGCTGCTATGATAGTTGGTGGTCAATATATTCCGGGTACAGTAGCTTTAGCTATGCAATCTAAACCAGTACAAACACAGATAGCTAAACTAATAGCTAAACAAGGTGTTAAATTAATACCCGGAGTTAGTTTTGGTTCTGGTGTTTTACAAGGAGCTGGTTATGCTTTAAGTGGTAAATATGGTAAAGCTGCATTATCCGTAGCTGGAGGTATAGCTGGTGAAGTACCGGGATATGGTGATGTTGTACAAGGTATGATTGATCTTGGCTTAACTGTTGATGATATTAAACAAGCTAAAGCACAACCGCAAGGTGATCCTAATGATCCTTTAAATAGAAATAATAAGAAACAGTTTGAGGTAGAAGCAAAGAAAGTTAAACCTTCTTCAATTGGTGACGCTTTTACAGATACACTTCAAAAAACTGGTAAAGTTACTAAGAATCTATTATGACGAACCCTTTAGCCGCGCTACAGGACGACTTCAAACTATTCTTACAAGCATTATGGGCAGAACTAGACCTGCCCTCTCCAACTAGAGCACAATATGCAATCGCAGATTATCTTCAAAATGGACCTAAGCGTCTTCAGATACAGGCTTTCCGTGGCGTTGGAAAGTCGTGGATCACCGGAGCCTTCGTCCTCTGGACTCTCTTTAACGATCCAGAAAGAAAAATTATGATCATATCTGCCTCCAAAGAGAGAGCAGATAATATGTCAATCTTCTTACAAAAACTCATTATTGAAACCCCATGGCTAGCTCATCTTCGCCCGAAAGCAGACGATTCACGCTGGAGTCGCATCAGCTTCGACGTAAACTGTTCACCTCACCAAGCCCCAAGCGTAAAGTCGGTGGGCATAACTGGTCAGCTAACAGGAAGTCGCGCGGATTTAATGATTTTGGACGATATAGAAGTTCCTGGAAACTCCATGACGGAGTTAATGCGTGAGAAATTACTTCAACTCTGTACGGAAGCCGAAAGTATCCTTACACCCAAAGCTGATAGCCGTATTATGTATCTCGGGACTCCTCAGACTACTTTTACTGTTTATCGTAAGCTGGCTGAGCGTAACTACCGTCCCTTGGTCTGGCCAAGTCGATACCCAAGAAAAAACAAGCTATCCAAGTACGAAGGATTACTAGCACCTCAAATACAAGCTGATCTTGATAATGGTGCTCTAGAATGGGACTGTACAGATCCTGATAGATTCGATAATGACGACCTAATAGAACGTGAAGCATCTATGGGTCGTTCTAACTTCATGCTTCAATTTCAACTAGACACAAGTTTATCAGATGCTGAGAAATTCCCCCTTAAGATGGCTGATCTTATCGTCACTTCTGTTAACCCCACTAAGGCTCCTGAGTCCCTCATATGGTGCTCCGATCACTCAAACGTCATCAAAGATCTCCCTACAGTTGGACTCCCCGGTGACTACTTTTACTCTCCTATGCAAATCCAAGGTGAGTGGGATAACTACTCTGAAACAATTTGCTCAATTGACCCCTCTGGACGAGGATCAGATGAGACAACAGCAGCCTACCTCTCACAACGAAATGGATTCTTATACTTGCATGAAATGCGAGCTTACAGAGATGGATACACTGACAGCACCTTGTTGGATATACTTAGAGGATGTGGAAAGTTTGGAGTTACAAAACTTGTCATCGAAACAAACTTCGGTGATGGAATAGTTGCAGAACTGTTTAAAAAACACTTACAACAGACAAAACAATCTATAGATATAGAGGAAATTAGAGCTAATGTACGGAAGGAAGACCGCATTATTGATAGCCTTGAACCTGTGCTTAATCAGCATAGACTTGTGGTTGATAAGTCGGTTATAGATTGGGATTATAAATCTAATCCTAACGCAGCTCCAGAAGAACGACTCATGTATATGCTATTCTATCAAATGAGTAGAATGTGTAGAGAGAAAGGTGCTGTTAAACATGACGATAGAATTGATTGTCTTGCACAAGGGGTCAAGTACTTTACAGATGCGCTCTCTATCAGTGCTCAGGAGGCCATCAAGACGCGTAAACGTGATGAATGGAACTCTCTACTGGAAGACTTCTTAGAGAACCCTCAGAGCTCCGCTAACCACATAGTCTTTGGAATGAATAAAGACCAAAGAGATAAAGCTAGAGGTTTAGAGAATGGAAAGGGGATAAACACTTGGGTTTAGACGTGGCCCTAACTATACAGGGGAAGGGAAGGGTGGACCCAACCCCCAGAGAGGAAAATGCTCTACTTCGTAGACCACTTCCTCTCTTAATATTTATATTACCTATTTCCTCAAAATACTTAATATACCTATTACACTTACTCTAACTTAATATAATGAAGAAACACCAAGTTAAATCGTGTTGGTACTATATCTTCTGGGGAGCTGCTACACTTTCTGTACTTATTGGACAATTACATGTAGGAAGTGGTTATAAGAGGATGGCTAATGGATTGGAATTGCAACTTTTATCTAAATGTACTAATGAATAAACCTGAATTACTATATACAAGCCGTGGGGGAGGTACAATACACTCATATGAGCTAACAGGAGGTAAAACTGTCTTTGATAAGTTCTTAGCTTGTTATATGGGCTATTGTAGGTTCTTTGACAGCATGGATGACGCTAAACAGAGTATTAATACCTATATCCCTTAAATTTTAACATAATTTTCTGAAGGCATAGAGGAATTAGTGGGCAGATCCCTTCCCCCCGTGGGGGTCTCGGGCTTTTTCTTTTTACTTTCTAATAAAATTACTATTTATTTATAATACCCGCTCGCTTCGCTCGCTCTGATCGCACAGGGTGGTGCATTTCGAGGGGGGAGCGAGCGCGTAGCGCGAGCGGTGCATGTCAATAAGTATTTATACCTGAATGCATGCGCATCTGTACGCGTATCGATGTCAAGCGAGGTTAGGACAGTTCACGAAGTAGCACAAGATGGATAGACATGGTGACAGATCCGATGTATGATATGTATATACAAACGAGGTTAAGCGATGTTCAAACAGACAATGCAAGTAAAAACAGAACGAGAGCAACTCTGCTTGAATCTATCTTACTTGACCAACGGTGACCATGAGTTGACCAACGCTATCATTCTTGAGTACGTTTCACTCTTGGATAACAAGCGCTTACTTGATATGCTTGAATTCACCACCAAGGAGATGAGAGCAAATGTTTAATACTTTCATCACCGAGCAATGCATGAAGCAAGTCCTTCTTGATAATGGTTGGATCATCGTCAAGGGATGCTGGACTAATTGTCCTCAATCCATTTATGACAGCATGTTAAGAGAGCTTGCTTAATCAACCAATCCATCCTATACTAAGAGTATGAAAAAAGTTCAATCAAATTCTATGTTCAATTCAGATCTCACTCCAATGTTCAACGGTTGCGTCATGATGAATGAAGCAGCGATGAAAGACGAAGCAGTAATGCTTGCACTTACCAAAGCTGCGGAAGACAACTTTGAATTTCGTGGAACTTGGGGTGATCGTTCAACGGTCAACGAATGGATCAATAGCTGATTCATTCCTGATCCTT
>VTLG01014838.1_pt1 | contig 24508 bp, 37 predicted proteins | sample 4694571 | NCBI WGS metagenome assembly VTLG01 (sample SAMN12604809, study PRJNA352737) | marine metagenome | biome: ENVO:00000447; feature: ENVO:00000209|ENVO:00000569|ENVO:01000036; material: ENVO:00002151; isolation source: viral sequences binned using virsorter ...
AGTCCGAATCAGAAACATCAAAATCCGTCAAAGTATCTTCTATTTTTTCAGCAAGATTAACAGTTGAATCAACGTATTTGTTTGATGTTGGTGTTGCACTAGATGTTGCAGTATTAACGGCTAGCGATGTGGTTGCTTCGCTTGCAGTTATCATTGAATTAGGAACAACAAGAAACTGGTTTGGCATAAGAATTTGCATTGTGTATGCGTGCGATCTACTGCCATTCTGAGCATCAGGATCACCACCTGCATTAGTATTGGAATATTTAAGTTGTATTTCAACAGGTTGATTGCTGTTATTTTGAAGGCATATAAATTTACCTTCTCTTAAAATTGCCTTTCCCCTAGTTCCAACCGTAATATCAAGAACACTTGTAAATGATGTTGATCGTGTTAAATGAACTAAATCAGTATATAAAACATTGTAAGGCTTTGAAAAACTAAAATTATAACCTTTATTTCCTGCTTGTACTGATAAATTTGCCGTTACTCTTGCCATTCTATTCTCCTATGAAGTTACATCCCACTTCCAAACGGTTGTTACGTTCGTGTCGTAACTTGCTGAAGGTGATGTTATTTTAATTATATACAATTTTCCTTTCGTTATTACGTTGTTGCCTGAAGATGCCGTCAAACTTGTAAAGTCCATTTCTAGGGCAGTATCATCTGCAATATCAATTGTTTCATCCCAACGCCCTGTTACGGTGGCAGGTATCTCTGTTCCGTCGCTAGCCTCATTGATTGCCACGCGGAAATTTCCACTTTGTGCAATCTCACTCCTAAACCAAAGACTTTCAAGCGTTCCATTAAATGGCGCTAAAAATCCCAAAAATTCATTATAGTTGGCGGAGGTTGTTCTTTCTATAACGTAACCTGATAGCGGTATAAAATTTGCGGTGGCTGTTGTGTAATAATTGCTTACTTTAGTTTCATATTGATAACTTCCGCCTGCAATTGAATCTACATAAGCCTTTGTCGTCAGGTGATTTGATGCGGAAGGGGTAAAAGTTGATCCTGAAGATTTTCCAATAATATTTCCGCTTTCACTATCTAAAACTATATCTCCATCAATATCCACGGTCAAATCTGCCGAACTGCCCGCGCTGTCCGTTGTACTCATAGTAGTCGCCCCATTAGTAGAGCATATCAAATTAAAAAAATCAACAGTTGAACCATTTAAACCGTGAACATTAAAACTTGGAATTGTACCTGCAACGTGCTTAAAGGTAACAACCCTTTCGCCTTTGTTTACAAAAAACAATTCATCACCACCAAAATTAATTGTAGTATCGTTCGTTGTGTTTGTGCCGTTTAATGTGAGTTTTTCAGAAGAAACAGTTCCTTCAATTTCAATGTTATCAAAATGCGTTGTATCAACAATTTTACCATCTATTTTTACTTTGTCTTTAGAAACAGAAATAGGCGTTGAATCTTCATCAACTTTTATTGTTCGAAGTTCATCATCTAGCGCCCGTTGTGTTTTTATATCTGCCATTATTCTAGATGGTATTTTATTTGCATTTCTGCTGTTATGTCACCGTTAATTGAAACTGCTTCTATAAACCCAAGTAAAACCTTGCTTCCTGTTACCGTGCTGTCGTCTATGCTTAGAGTTGTGGTATAAATTCCATAAGAATCAACAGTTAAAACGCTACCATTATGAGCAACCAAAGTACCTTCTGACAAATCGCCTGCTGTACTGCCCGAACCCGTTCCTGTAGTCGTATCTACCGTATATTGATAAATGTGAAAATTAAGCGTTGAAGTGCTTGTACTGTCGCTAGTTGCAACAACTCTTACCTGATCAATCATAATGCTATCAATTAAATACATATAGCAAGGAAGATAATCGTGCGGGGTTGCAAGTGTAAGTGATGTTGCAGGATCAGTTCCCGTTCCAAAACCCGTAGGGAAGCCCCAGTTAGCACCTGAAGCATCAGTCAGCCCGCCTTTAAGTGGCATTGGGTAGTGCTGTCCTGCACTTGGGCTTATATCCCTAACAACCATGCTTTGAACTTGCGTATTGGCATAATTACCTAAAAGTTTTACTTGGTCATTTGTCGTATCGCATTCAAGTAAGGTTTGGCTTCCGCCTTGACTTCTTACCTGAAACGTTGCTGATCCGTTGTCATTTTCAGGCTGAACTCTAACATTGTCATCGCTAACCCAAAGCGCGCTATGATTTCCCGCGCCGTCTTTAATTACTTGGATGCCTGAAGAAACCCCACTATTGGAATTATCCATTTGCAATAAATCTTGATAAAAGTTTTTTGGTGCTTTACCTGTTAATGATGCCATTAATAGCCCCTTCTTTTACGCCTTTTTGCCATTTTTTTTGTTTTTACGGCTTTGTTCTTGCCCTTTCTTTTCATCTTCTTTTTATACGCCATTATTTTCCATATTTTTAATTTTAGCCTGTAACGTTGAGAGTGTTTTTTTCAACTTGTTCATTTCTTTTAAAATTGCAGTAAGTTGTTTATCTGCATTATTTTCTTTATAAACATAATCGTAAACATCTTTTGCGGATTTAACTAACTTTATAACTGCAAATGGATTCATTTCTTGTTGTCCGATCTAAGCCCATCTACAAAACCCTGAACCGCGTTATTAATAGTGTTATCTACCAAATCCACAAAATATGGCTCTATAACACTATTCCAATATTTCGCAGTTAGCGACCATTTAGTCATTCCTAGAGTTAATGCAACACCAAGATATTTAGCACCATCATAAAACTTTTGTGCAATCTTTTCATTTGGAATTTGTTTTAAGCCCCATAGTGTTGCCCCTGCAATTCCTGTTGTAACTATTGTTCCTACATTTGATGTAACCATTTCTATTAAATTCATTATTTAAACCATCCTTTTTTATGTTCCTTAATGGAACTTTTTAAAATTTCAATTTCTTTTTTTAGATCACCGTTCATTGTAGTATTTAATTTTGAAATAATATCTATTATAATTTCATTTTCTTTTTCAATCAAAAGAAATGCCTGTTTATTGTTTTCCCTTTCCTTTTTAGAATTGTTTATTAACTGGATAACAATACCTTCCAACCTCGAAAAAGATTCTCGCATTTCTTTTTGCAGGTCTATTTGCAAAAAATTGTTATTTTTATTTATATACCAAAAAGCGCAACCTGCGGTTACTGCCATTAAACCGAACTTTTCGGCAACTTCAATTATTACATCCATTAATTAAGCACCCATTCACCGCCTTCATTAAATATATCAATTTGGTGAATAATTGCATCTTCTTCGGTAACGAATGCCGAACCGTCTGTTGTAATATAACATTGCCTTAATTCTTTCCTTAAAACCTGATCAATCAACCTTTTTTCTTTTTTTACTTTCATTTAATGTTCCTTAAATAAAAATTAACTATTGCAATTCCCAAGCCAACCAACAAAGATATTATTCTGAGCCAAATTTCAATTTCTGTCAAAGATACGCTGAAGCCGAATAAACTGCTAATAACGCCCGTATTCCTATATTCTAGCGCATTTTTAAGGCTGTCCATAGTTTTCCACGATTTTCGCAAGTTCCTTTGCTCTGTTGGGTGTTTGGCGCGCCCATTTGGAATCTAGCATTTCTTTACTTGCTTCTTTCCAATTTTCTGCCTTTAAATGTTTAATCATCTTTTTGAATTTGCTTACAGAATTTACCCCCATTTGATAGGCTTGATTCATTATGCAGTCCTGAATAGTTTCAGGTAGTGGTAAAAACCAATCAAAACGCTCGCAAAGCCTGTTGTGCAATATCCCTATTTTTTCCCTAAGTATTAAGTCCGCCACCGTTTCACTTAATTCAAGATAATCTAAGCGAAAGCCGTAGCCCACCGTCAAATGCCCTTCGGTGCATAAATAGGGTTTTTTGCGAAAACCTTCGTGTTCTTTTATTTTTTGTATTAAATCTTCCATTACTTTTTATTTCCCCAATCAATTTTATCGTAGTTTTTTTTATATTGGTCATCTGCTAAATCTATACGCAACCAATCGCCTTTGCCTGCACCTGTAAGATCGCCTTTTTTCCTAACAACACGGTTTTGCCCTGTTTTTGAATTTATAATAGGTTTCATTTCTTTTTTGTTTTCTTTTTGGTTGTTTTTTTGGGTGTTTGATAGGGCGTTTTATCCTTTAACCCTGTAACCCTTTCCCATCTTCCTGAAGATACTAAGGCATCAGCAGTTTTTGTATCGTGATCTTTAAATTCTTTACATTGCCCATTTTTATTTAATAAGTAAATCAAAATATTCTCCTGTTTTAATAAAGGGGGCGGTTGCCCACCCCCTTAGATTAATTACTACTTTTTACGGATTAAGTAGGTTTACACCCATTAAATGCCCTGATTCATCTAGCAGTTTTGCACCGTAAATAATGTCTGCCACTACTTTTGTACCAAGATATTCAACATCGTACTGCGCTTGAACTCTCACATCCTGTTGAACCGCTAAAGCACACGCTTCTTTTGGATAACAAGCACCAACAACAGTTCCATCAGTTAAGGAAGAAGAAACTGAACGGCTATAAAACACATTCATTCCATATATAAGCCCAACTGCGCCCGTTGAAAGATCGCCATTGTTACCTGCGCCTACTGCATCGGCTCTTACAAAGTAAGATGCAACACCACTTGAAGGGTTCATAAAGTCCGCAATCAGTTGGTTGTTCATAACTAAAGAACATCCATTTGGGTCTTGATCTTGACCGTACAGGTTGCTTAACAATGTTTCAAGATCGCCAACTGCAAATGTATTATCAGTTCCCAAATCCTGTTGAGTTTGGAAGCCATCAAGTTCTGCCCAAAGTGAATCTTCAACAGTTCTTGCAAGTTGCTCGCCATACATCTTTGTATATTTGCTGATTAATTCAAAGTTAGATTGAATTAACGCCATATCTTCAAAAATGTTAGCAAGGTACTTGTGGTTGTTAATTGAAAGATCAACCTTACCTTCTGTTCCTGAAGCGGAAAAAGTAACCGCCGTTGAAACGCTTTTGGATTCTGTTCCATCTATTGCAATTTTTGGAATGTGAATCGTATCACCCGCGCCTTTTACCATTGCACTATAATCAGATACCGAATTTCTAAGTTTTAATTTTGCCATAAAAAACTTATAAATTGGCTCTGCCCACATTTCAGGTATAAAATTTGCACCTGTGGTAGTATCTAAATATGCCATTTTTCATTTACCTATTTTTAACTATTTTCAACTACACCCCAAAGGATGCCTTCAAGATAGTTTAGTTATTTTTTCCTTTCAGATATTCTTGAATCCTGCCCCAGTTGGCTTTTTGCTTATCTTCATCCCATTGAAGCCAACCTGACATATCCGCATCTTCTGCGGTGGTTCTTTTTACGTTGGGAACGGCTTTAGGATTTTCGCCTGTGGTTTGATTCAACTTTTTCTGAACTAATTTAAGGGATGCTAAACTTAGCGTTCCCAATTCTTCGCGTTCTTCTTCGGCAAATGTTTCTAATATTGCTTGCTTTTCTTTTTGCTGATTACTTTTTACTTCATCAACGATAGCCTGACTTTCGTTTAACTTGCTTTCCAAGTCGGCGATTATGGTTTTATATTCCCCGTCTGCTTCTAAACGTTTTCTTTTTCTGTCAGATTCTTTTTGTTTAAATGCTTCCAGTTCGCTTTCCATTTTTTGCCTTGATTGGCGTTGCTTTTTAGCGTTCGCCACTTCCTTGTTGTACGCGCTTTTGTAATCAAAGTTATCACCTGATACCTCTGTTGATTCTACTGAATCGCTTGCTTCTACGTTCTGCTGAACATCTTCACTTGTCATTATTTCATTCCTTTATTTTTTTAAAAAATATAACGTTATAAATTACTAATTTATACATAATAAAAATTAAAGTTTTTTCAATGTTTAAACGCTTTTAATGAATCAAGTAATAAATTATAAAAAGGAATGGTTTGATTTTTGCGAATATAAACCGCATAAAGGGCAATCAAACTTACATTTTCCGCCAAACGGTGAATATAGTTATGAAAATAATCCTGATGGTACAAGGTTTACCGTTGCCGTTTGTGGTCGTAGGTTTGGCAAATCTTATGCTTCTGCTAAAGAAGTGGAAGTTGTTTTAACTCAACCCAAAAAAGAAGTTTGGGTTGTTGCACCATCGTATTCAACAAGTGAAAAAATATTTAGAATGGTATATGAAAATTTGGTAGTTAAAAAAGGATATAAACCAAGCAGGTACAGCGCAAAAGAACAAATACTTGAATTTGATTGGGATGGTGGGCGTTCTATATTTTGCGGTAAATCTTGCGAGCATCCACAGGGCATGATCGGAAGTGGGTGCGATTTGATTATCATAGACGAAGCAAGTAAAGTACCAAATTTAAAAAAGATATGGGAAATGTATTTAAGACCAACTTTATCAGATAAAAAAGGTAGATGTATTTTTATAAGTACACCTGATGGCTTTGGAACATTTTATAATTTATATTTACGCGGTCAAAACAAAACAAAAAACTGGTACAGTTTTAATTCTCCAAGTTGGGAAAATCCGCACGCCTTTCCGAAGGGTGAAAGCGATCCTGATTTAATTGAAGCGCGCAACACGATGGCTGAAACAATTTATAATCAAGAATTTAATGCTGATTTTACTGCTTTGCAGGGGCGTGTATATGAAGATTTCAACAGGCGTGACAATGTAACTGAAATTGGATATAGACATAACCTTCCAACTTTTATGTCTATTGATTGGGGTTATCGAATGCCTGCGGTTTTATGGTTTCAAGTAGAAAAAACTTTTAACCCTGCAACCAATGTTTCATCTGAAAAAATTTATGTTATTGATGAAATAATTCACCAAACAAATATTTCTTTGGAACAATTGGTTGAACAAATAAAAAAAAGAAAGTATTTTATAAGTCGAGTTTACGGCGATCCCGCAGGCTATCAAGCAAGCCATCAAGGGCTTGGGCAGGCTGATATTTTTTATAAAATGACAGGTAAAAGAGTTTTTTGTTTAAGAGATAAAACAAGCCGAAGCATATCCGCAGGAATTGATCATGTTAGGGGCTTTATAAAAAGTGCCAACGGTGAAGTTAAACTGTTTATAAATGAAAATTGTTCGGGAATTATACAGGATTTAGAAGGTTATAGGTATCCCGAAGATAAGGAAGGAAAACAATTAAGAGAAGCCCCTCTTAAAGAAGGGTATAACGAACATGGTGCTGATTGCTTGCGATACGCTTTAATAAATCATGTGCCAATAAAGAATTTTAAAATAAGGATGAGCAAATGAATATATATGGCAATAATATTGATTATTTAATTGGAAGTTCTGTTGAACTTATGAAGGAACAGCATGAACGCGAAAAAAGAAAATTAATTAGAAAATTTTTAGATTATTATGAAGGCGATATGACCGAAAAATACATTGCGGATAAATTTAGCGCCAAAGCCTTTCAGGAAGTTGATCCAGTTTGCATGAATATAACAAAACGTTTTATTGATAGAATGTCAAGGGTTTATACGTTAGGCGCATCAAGAACATTGCCCAGTCAAAACGATATTTATAGTTCTTTAACACGCTTTAAAGATTTAAAAATGAAACATTTAGAGCGAATGACAAGATTGCTAGGCACTATTGCTGTTCAAACAACGTATGAAATGGATGAATATGGCATACCTTATTTTGATTACCATCCTATATATTATTTTGAAGTGTTCACAGATGAAATGAACCCATACAAGCCAATTGCAATAGAATATCCAATTGAAGCAAGTATGGATAGCCCTAATTTAGATGAAAATAAAAAATATATTTATTGGGATGCTGAAAAAATACAATACTTAAACGAAGATAAGCAGGTTTACAGCGAAGAACCAAACCCATACGGTTTTCTTCCGTTTTGCTTTTTGCACAATGAACATCCAATAGATAATTTTTTTAGTGCGCCAAATTATTCGTTGGTTTCTTGCAATCAATCAATTAATACAATTCTAACAGAAGCAAATCTTGGTTTGCGTTTTCAAATGTTCGGGCAATACGTAGTAACAGGATTGTATCAGGATGAAAAAATCCAACGTGCAGGTTCAGATGAAGTAATCATTCTTCCTGAAGGTGCAAATCTGAATATTGTTACACCAAAACCAAATATGACAGATGCCTTAAAACTAATGCGGTCTATGCTTGAGATGGTCGCGCAAAATAATCATTTAAGCATTACATTTACAGAAAATAACAGCGATCGACCTGATAGTGGCATTGCACTTAAAATAAAAGATTTAGAAAGGCATGAACACTATCAAGATGATTTAGATTTGTACAGAATGTATGAAATGAAACTATATGATCTTGAAAGGGCAATTGCTAGATACAACGGGTTTGAATTGCCTGCAACTATTGGTATTGATTTTAATGAACCTGAATATCCTCAAACAATACCTGATCAAATTGCAATGGAATCTTTTATGCTTGATAATGATTTAACAACTAAAGCAAAATTATTGCAAGATAGAAACAAAGATATTACACTAGAAGAAGCACAGAAAATAATTGACAAAAACAAGGAAGTAAATGCCAAAACAAAACCCGCACAATCGGTATTTGAAGAACTTCGTCGAGAAACTACATAAACTGAATGAAGTTACAGTAGAATTATCAGATAAAAACGTAAACGAAATAATAAAGAACCCTAAAAAATATGCGTTCGATGTTATTGTAAAAGAATTTGCAAAGAACTTGCCAAACATGGTCAAGGCTTATGAACTGGGCGAAAAACTAGCAATGCAAAATCTTAGAATTAATTACAAAGGCGATGAACGTTTTTATCCTGATGGTGAAGAAGTTCCTGAAAAACTACCTGATGCCTACGCGATAGGTCGCTACAATCAGGCGTGCAGTAATTGCATTTTTTTTATTGGCGGTAATTACTGCAAGAAATGGCGTGCCGATGTAAGGGCAAAGTATTGGTGTTTATCTTGGAAGGCGGAATAAATGGCGAAATATAAAGGTAGAACAGTAAAATTAAATAAACCTTCTCGTATTAGGAGAGGGCAAACAAGTTACGGCAGGAAAAAGTTTCAAGTATTTGTAAAGAGTGGAAGCAGGATTAAAAGGGTTACGTTTGGTGATCCTAATATGAAGATCAGGAAATCAAACCCTGCTAGAAGAAAATCCTTCAGGGCAAGACATAAATGCGCAACGGCTAAAGACAAAACAACTGCAAGATATTGGTCTTGCAAGAAATGGTAAATTATGGCAAAGAATAAAGTAACAGTAAATTTTGATTTTAAAAAAATGGCTAAAGCAATGCGACAGCGTTATACTAAAGTAATTAACGATATGTTCCTTGCAAATATAAATAAAACAATTCAGCAAGGAATAGAATCAGGAAAAGATATTAATGGTGATAAATTTGAAGAATTGAAAGATTCTACTGAACAAATTGGCATAAATACAAAAAATCCAATAAAGCAACCATTAATAAGAACAGGGAATATGCGTAAAACGCGTTTATTTAAGGCTACAACGGGAAATCTTGTTGCAAGGATAGAAATGGTAGGGAAAAGCAAAAAAGGCGCTATTTATGGGCAATATCACAATAAAGGTTTTACAACATCACCTGATTCAGCCGTACCAAATAAAAAAGTTGAAAAGCGTGAATGGTTTGGAATACCTAAAGATTTTAGAGATGGCGGAAAGGATTATAAAAAATACGTTGCCGAAATTGAACGGATGATAATGAGCGATTTAAGAATACCAACGAAAACAATTAAATAATGGCTGATCCATTAGATCAAATTACTAGATTAGCGGGCAACCTATCCCCGCAACTTGAATCTTTCCTAGCAACTGAACTGGAAAAACTAACATACGATGTACTTGCCTTTCAATCAATGATAAATAAAGAAGTTGCAATTATGAGTGCGGGCGGTATAGGTTCGAAGGGTGTTGCCGATGCAATAAGAGCCGACCTAAAAAATAACGGAAGGGTATTTTCTACATTTAAAAACAATGTTAAAAGCGGTGTGGTTGGTGCAAATACAGGTGCATCGAGATTGGGGCAAAAGCAAATATATGATAAAGCACAGGGGCAAGATCGTTGGCTGTGGGTTGCAGTTGGTGGGCATAAAGTTTGCTTGGATTGCGATGCTAGGGCAGGGCAGGTAAATACTTATTCATATTGGGAAAAAAATGGATTGCCTTCTTCAGGGTGGTCGGTGTGCAAAGGATTTTGTTATTGCGTGCTTGATCCAGTTGGCAATATGGATCAGAAGGTAAAAGTTCCAACGGCTGAAGAAAAAAAATCAATATTAAAAAGTAAAAAACCAAAAGAAAATATTTTAGAAAAAGTTTTTAAATCTGAAAACAAGTCTATGAATAAAAGATTTATAAATGCTTTTGAAAATGCTTCTCCTAAATTTAAAGAAGTGCTTTCAAAGTTACCTTCTTTAAAGCACATAGGAAGTAGCGGTGGAAGTGGTTCTTTTTTTACTAATTCTTATTCAAGCGATGGGTTTGGAAGAAGGATTTATGGCACTTTATCAAAATGGATAAGAAAAAAAGGGGTTGTTGATCAGGATAGTGTTCAATATATTAAAAAGCACGGGTGGATAAATATAAAAAACCCAACAAGTTTAAGAGCCAAGAACACAATAAGGCATGAACATGGTCATTTTATACATCATAACTTGCACCATGTTGGTAATTTTGCTGATATGAACAAGCACATTGAAATGTATAGAAGATATAAAAAACTTGGTTATAGTTATGATGATTACCTTGAGCAGGCAACAATGGATGTATGGATGAAAGGAAGGGGCAAGATTGAAAGGTTGCTTACCCCTAATGAGAGAAAAAAAATTAAATCTTATTTACAATTCGATGATGCCTGTCAATCGGTTGCAAATAAATTTGCCAAAAATCCAAAAAAATATAGCGAAATGGCTGATGAATTGCGTTATAAAAGTTTTTATGGAAAAAATATTCCTGAATGGGCGCAACATAAAGTTAAGGGCTTAAATAGGTTTAGTCTTGATGATGATTTAATTAAATTTTTTAATGCCAATGTAGATTCTGAAGATGTTGGTTATATATATGATTTGTTTGGTGCTTTATCGGGTGAAAAATATTATCATACTTTAGAAGGAATAAAAAGAATAAGCAGGCAAATTGGTGGCGGGCATGGTCGAAATTATTACAAAAAAGGTGGCATACAAATGCAACACCACGAAACTTTTGCAAATTTAACCTATGCTTATAATGCTGATAGCCCTCTTGTGTGGAATTTTGTAAAACAGGAAATGCCTGAATTGGCAAAGTATTTTGAAGAATTAATGGATGAAGTTATTGAAGGAAAACTTCCTTAAAAAATTGGTGGATCAACATCATCAGGAATACCTAATTCTTCAATCATGTGTTCTTGAATGCCTTGCATTTCTTTACCAGTTTCAAGTGCCTGTTTTATTTTAACAATAAGCATATCATCTTCATAGCCAAAGTAAGGCGGTAAAACACCAAACTTTTCAACATACTTGCCTGTCAATGCATCCAATACTTCTCTCTCTGCATTTATTTCTTTGGGCATAATATCCTCAATTTATTTTAACTTCTAATTTAACCTTTTAAACCTTAAAGTCAATAACAAATAAAATAAATAAAAAAAATAAATCTTTTTACTTGCACGTAATGTTTAAACGTGCTTATATTTAAGCAGATCAGAACAGTAACTTAAATTAAACACGGGAGTAAAAAAATGAAATTAGTTTATAACATTAATGAAAAAAATGTTCAAGGGTTTTTAAAAAAATATTCAGAAGTTGAAAAAACAATGAAGCCATTTTTAGCAGGTGATTTAAGAGGTGGATATATAAAGTGGTTAAACTGGAAAGACAACAACGAAGATCAATTAGGTGGTAGAGCAGAAAAGGTTAATTCTAAATCATTTGGTTCTAAAGTATTTTGGAAGCACGAATGGAATGGTGTTAGCGGTTGGGCTGAAATTTTTGAATATCTTTATAAATTAAATAAATAAAACAAAATAACGGGGTAAACAAATGAAAACAAAAAAAACTAGAGAACAATGGCTTAACGAATGTGCGAAACTAATCAAATCGGAAGTGTTTAAACCTGCGGGTTTTAATCTTCTACTTGGAAAGGTCAAAATATCTTGCGGGTTTCCAAGCAAGGGCGGTACAAGATCAAGCCAAAAAACTATCGGGCAATGCTTTAACAATAAAATCAATGGCTTTAATGAAATATTTATTAATCCTTCTGAAGCCAATGGTGTTAGAGTATTGGACGTTTTAGTTCACGAATTGGTACACGCGCACGATAATTGTAAAAGTGGTCATAAAGCGCCATTTAGGAAGATTGCAGTAGCAGTAGGGCTTGAAGGTAGAATGACCGCTACTGTTGCAGGTAAAGAACTTACCAGTAAACTAAAAAGTATCATTAAAAGGGTTGGCAAGTATCCGCATAAAAAACTTGATATTACTGACATTAAAAAACAATCTACAAGAATGATTAAGGTTAGTTGTGGTTGCTGTGGATCAATAGCAAGAATGAGTAGAACCGCATATCAAACAAATCAACCTATATGTGGTTCTTGTTTTGATGCTCAAAGGTTTATAAATGAAGGCTATGAACCCGATTTAATGCTTTCAGATGAAGATCATGTAAATCTTTTAAAAGCCAATATTATATATACTTAAAAAGTCGTATATTAGGATGGCTTAAAAATCTCCAATAGACGAATCCTCCTCAATCCTCTTAAAAGCCCCTTATTTTAGGGGCTTTTTCTTTGGTATAAATATCCCCTGATCTTTTTCCATCTGTATTATCTTATTCTTCCATGCTTGCCTTCTATTCTTGGTTACACGATGGGCAGGTAAAGATTCTAAACCAACTTTTTTCGCTCTTTTATTCCACGCATAATACTGGCTTCGTTTTTTTGACCTTTCAACCTTCTTTTTTGCTTCATTTGATTTTATATTATCTGATTTAATCCTGCGCATTGGGTTGTTGTTTAATGGGTTTCTTGTTGGAAGGCTTACACCATCAGGCATTTCAAAACTCTCGCCTATTTCTTTTGCCCTGTCCTCATCTACAACCTCAGCATCTTCTATATTCGCTTTATTCAGGTGTTGCATAAACGGGCTTTCGACTTTTACAACCAATGTATCTTGCATTTTACCAAAATGTTTAAGTATTAATTCCGCACTCTTGGTATTGCCTTCCATTGCTTCCCTGACTTGCGCCATTATTACCGCAGGCAGGTATTTACCAGTAATTTCCATAAACCTATCATAGACGCATTCAATAAAGGTTGGATTGTTCCGCCACTTGCCTATTTTCTTTGCAGTAACGCCCAAATGATGCGCAATTTCTGTATTTGTAGCATCAGGGTTGGTTGCAAGGTATTCAATTGCCAATGATTGCTTCAAATCTTTGCTGAGTTCATTCATATTTGTACTTCCTGTTTGTATTTTGTCGTGTAATTTACGCTTTTGTACTTAATATTTATTAAAAATTCTTGTGATTACCCCCGCGCTAGGCGAAATTTTTACCCCCATACTGCCCTGCCCGACCACTATATATGGTATAGGTAGAGGTTTACATAATAAGTATTATCAGAAACGACGGTAAACATACACTATATATTGTGGTGCTTAACTCTCGTCGGTGTGGTAAATAGAATGCGCTGTGCGCGGATTCGGATTGCCCTAAAACCTATGCGTATCCTTTGCGTAGTTGGCTAGCATTATAGCATCTGCATTCCATAGGGTTACTTTATGGGTGGGGTACAGGTCTTGTGCCATAACCTTCAATGTATTCTTCCTATCCTTCTTATCTTTAGGCAGGGTGTAATGCTTCATCCATTCAATAGGTCTTATATGTACAGTTGGTATGCCTAATGCTTCAATCGTACCAGTAACAATGCCATAACCAAAGCCCAGTTTAAACGTACTGACCACGCCCTGTGCAGGGAAAGACTGTTGCTTCTCTATATAGCATATAACCTTATCATCTTTAAACATACGCATTACATTGCCAAGCCTATGCGCTAAATACTTGGTATCATTGCTTATTTTAAATGTATACAGCATACCATCAATTATAAATGCTATCCCGCCATTAATGCCTATATCAACACCTATATACACCATTAACCTTTTATCCTTTGGCTCAGGGCTTCTTTAATCTCCTCATCTGATGCCTTATTCTGTTTCATGCGGTTCACGTATTGACGGTGCAACTCTGTCTGCTTAACCATATTATCATGGTATGTAGAGGTAAATGATTCCTTGGCGCTCTGCGGTTTAGCCTTTGTTACTACTAATGTATCAAGGCTATCATTAAAAGATTTACGACGTAACCACCTAACAGGATACGGCACGTGTATGATCTGCATACTGCCGTTGTCAATTTGATCCTGCCAATACTTAACATGGTGTGGGAGATGTTCAATGGCTGTGTCGCGTTCTTTATTGGTTAATTTAATCCAAGCCTTTAATGCTTCTTGTTTATCCTTCTTTCTATGCTTTATATAACCAACCCAAAATACATCCTCAAATTGTGCTTTAATAATTTGAGCCTTATCTTCTTTTATTTTATCTTCCTTTATCTTATCTTCTTTATCTTCTTTAGGCTGAACTCTTACCTTACTGGTATCGGAACGTTCCAGTAATGGTTCGGTAGTAGTATCGGAATGGTTAGGTAATCCCTCGACAAATTCATACTTGTTAGGTGCAGGCTTAGGAACTTTTTGATAAGTATCCCATGCTTTAAACCTTAATAACGTTGCATCTTGATTTGCTACCAACATCTGCCTTTTAAGCATAATATTTAACTGATCCTGTATTTCTTCCTTTGTTATATTATCAGCAGGAAAGCACGATGCCTTAATAGTAAGCAAAGACCATTTAAATATTCCTTGATCGTTTGCGTGATTCATAAGGCTTATATATAACAGCCTTCCTTTAAATGATAAATGAAGAAAATCTTCTGATGTCCATATCTCAGGACTTATTACGCGCTTCCTAGCCATAGCATTACCCCTTTTGTTTTAAACGTTATTAATCCCCAGTTACTTGCAATTAACTCGCCTAGCCATATCATTGCTTTCCATCCATAAAAACAAAACAGCAACAACATAAACCAAGCAATTATTCTTAAATAATTTACCATAGTGTCCTCTTTTTAACCTTATCCCTGTAATCCTTATACTTTTTATTGTGGCATTTACGGCAATAAGATGATTTTTTGCTTAAAAATAGTTCCTTATCCCACTTTATCTTACATATATAGCACTTCTTATCCTTTAATGCTACTTTTTTGCGGGGCATTTTAATTACATCAACCATTTGTTTATTCCTTAAATTTTTGCAGGCTCGTGAAGTTTTTATGCTGTCGAATGTGCTGTTTACATCCTAGACGTAGTGCAACTTTCAGCCACTCAATGGTTCTGTTCATATCCTTGTCGTAATTTTAATTAATAAAGAATTACGTATGATTATTGTTAGTTTGAGCCTGCAATTTTTTTATTTTCTTTTAATATTTGGGCTTCTGCACTCACCTCTTTATCTATGCCCTCGCCCTGTAACTCTTTAACCTTCTTTTCAAGGCTTTTGATTCTTTTTTCCAGTTTTTTTATTAACTCATAATTTGTTTTTAACATTTATATCCCCTATGACCTGTTTAAACGTTTTAGCGCCATATATATCTTCAGTAGCAAAAAAATCAGTATAATTAACGCTATAACTGTAATATTTCGTAAACCCCTGAGCAACTTTAAAGTGACGGCGAACATCGTTGTAAGGAACAAGAAAATGATCGGCAAGGTATGGTTCTTCTTCCAGTTTAATGAACCAAAACCAATCAACTTCATACTTTGGTCGCTCAATTTTTTTATAATTAATTTTAAATTCGTTGTCGTCGAAGCATTTAACATCAACCTTTGACTGACTATATTCAATGTAGAGATCAGGTTTAAGGTCTGCAACATTCGATACAAGTTGTGATGCTTCATATTTTTTTCCATTTGTTTTAAGTATGTTTCTTGCGATAATTTCACCTGCTACCCCCAAATACTGTATTTTTTGATTTCTAACTCCTCGATCCCTTTCTGATCCATCTTCATAATATCCTGAAGATGCGGTTTGTCTAGCCTTAGCATAGTGTTCTATAAATCTATCCAAATCAGATGGATAGTATAGTTTTATGGTTTAATTTCCTTCTTTTTCAACCGTTTCATTGTTTCGCTTTACAATCCATTGTTCTAGCAACTTATTCTTTTCAAGAAAATCTTCCGCAACGCTTAACGTATTCTTATAAGACAACACAACCTTCTTTGCATATTTGTACTGGTTGTTTAATTTGTCAAGTTGAAATTTCAATAAGCGGTTTGATTCTTGTTGCTTTTTTAGTTCATCTCTTAAAACTTCGATATTTTCTTGCATTCGTTCACGTTCTGTTGCCATTGTAACCCCCTGTATTTGTTTAAAATTTTATTAAAAGTTTGGGCGGGTAAATTGCTGATCAGAACAACGCCTTCACACGGGGTAAAGTAGGGAAGGACACCCGCCCGAAACTAATTAAAATGGTAGATCGTCGTTGCTTACACCTTTTTGCACAGCAACCTTAGCACCCATTTTATCTTTAATATAACTTACATTATCTTCTATTGACTTTAAAGCGCCCATAATATCACCCTTTGTATCGCCCGTGCTTGCTTGGCTTTGTGCGGGTGGTGTTGTATTGGGCAGGCTTTTTTCTGCATTGTTTAGTTGATGCGCCAACAATTGCGCTCTATTCATGTTATTAAATAGATGCTCAGATTTATCAGGCGTTTTGCTAAACTTCCAAGTGCAGTTACTGCCAACAGATGCTTTTGCAATTTCATACATTTCATTCAACGCTGAAGAAGCAAATATAATATGTTCTGTACCATCTATACTTATATCCCACATAAAATATTCACTTTTGTTGCCGTTGAACTCGCTAGTGCCTTTTTGTATGAAGTTGTTAATTGATAGGCTTAAATCTTTATTCGCGTTTTCACCTATTTTGAACTTTGGTTTATCCATCTTTATTTCCTCTTTTTATTTTGTATTCATTCGGTAGTTCTACTTCTTCCTTAATAATTGGCATCTTACCGCTCATGTTTGACATTAAATATTTAAACATTTCAAGGGTTTGAAACCAGTATTCAGGTTGAAATTTTACTTTTTTATATTTGTATCTGCCTATATCTTCACCGCCTTGCCTTCCGATATTTAAAAACAGCAAATACATTTCATCAACTGTTCCAACACTATCGCCATAAATCAAGTCAAATAGTATTTTATAGGCGGTAAGTTGCAGGGCTTGTTCTTTTAAATGCTCTTTTCCTGTCTTAACATCCATTATTACAATCTTGCCATCAACCATATAAACATAATCCAAACTACCCGCAAATTCCAGTTTAGGATCATATAGGGAAAGTTCAGTTGCAAGTAACGTTGGTTCTTCTTCGTGCCAAAAGTCAATAAAGGCGTTTAAACGGTGTTTCATTTCATCGGTTATATGAACCGTTTTATTGGTTTCAGGGTTGTGCCAACCTTCATCTGTATTAACTGTTTCGCCCCAAGCAAGATAAGAACAAAGGCTGTGAACGATAGTGCCAACCAATGCCCGTTCCCTGCCATACTGTTTTGCGTGTTCGTAACTTAACGAATTACCAAGCCACTTTTGAAATCCTACATCTTTAGCAACTGTTTTATCTAATATAGTTGTTACAGAATAACGATATTCAGGCATTTCTTGATCTTCACCATAATAAACTCTACTTCCTTTGTAATCGCGCCTTCTAAGGTTAAATTTAGGCTTTATTTGGTTATTCTGATCAAGATCAGGGTAAAGATTTATTGGTTGTTCCATTCTTTGCATCCTTTTTCTAATATTTTATTGATAACCTGTTGCTTTGTAATACTGGGATCGCTATGGCGCAACTTTAAAAGTATTCCATCAATCTGCAAATCCAACCCATAAGGTATTACAACGTTTATTCTTTTTTCATTCTTGGCTTTTTTAATTTCTCTTTTCAAAACTCTTTCCTCTTTTTTATTTATTAATTGATTAAACGATCTATAAAATTCATTCATCTGTATTTTTTACCATCCTTGCAAATTCACTTATTTCCAATTTCTTTGCGGTTTCAATGTATCCATCCTTACATCTATCGTTATCACAACAATATTCATAAACCTCGCCGTATTCGTTGGCTATTGGGATGAAGCCCGCCCCCTTACATTCAGAACATTCATCCCTAAGCCATACCCTTATTGCAACAACTTTATTCATTTTTAAAATTATTAAGTTTATTTTTTATTCTTTTGAAGCAATAAACACAATATCCCAAAATGCCCACACCGCCAAACAATAAACTGGGGTGTGATTCTCCGCACAATCCTAAAACGTGTTTTATAAAGTGTAAAATTGAATCCATTATTGATTTTTTATTATCTCTTTATAAAATGATTCGTATGATCTAACCATGTACCCGCTTGCGATATGCAAGAACTTAAAGAACATAAACGAACCAATGATAATGCCCAGTACAGTTAGTATTGATAAAGTAAAGTATATTATAAATTCCATCTATTTACCCCCTTGTTCTAATTCCATAAAATGAAGAATCCAAGTATCAATTCTATCTGAGCATTTATCACAATGTGTAGCCGAAAAAGATTCTTTTGTCATTTTACACGATTCACAATTATTCATTATTTTTGGTTTCATTATTTACCCCCTTTTATATAATATGAATTTGCACACCAATTTTTACAGTTCCAACTATCATTAAGCACACCATCAATTAAAGTAGTAACGTGATTTCTTGTATGAACTATAACGTTTTGACCTTTAAAAAACTTTCCAATATTTTTTACCCTGTATTTTTTATTTCCATTTTTTAAAGGTGATTTTTTTACCCAACCAAAACTAGATAAGTATGCTTCATAAGTTCGCTTACTGTTGGGCATCGCACCATTTTCCAAAGCAATGGCAAATAAATCCCTTTTTACTTCCATATAATCCAACTCTAAGGCTATTGCAATCGCTCTAATAACACAATCATTAACTGCATCTTTTTTTAATTGGGTAGGGTGATACTTTTCCCTTCCCCCGTGATTTTTGTTAAATTGCATTATTTACCCCCTTTATTAGGCTTAATACAATCCTCACAACAATAAAAAGTTTCATCATTAGTGAATATTGAATATACATTTGTATATATAGAGCCTTTCTTTTGATACATTTTATGACTATTACAATTATAATCTTCGTCACATCTTTCACAAGTAAGAAAGATAGGACTGGCTACTGTTTTTAATTTATCTAACATTATTTACCCCTTTGGTTATTGTTAATTATAATAGTGCTTTTGCTATTTGATAAATTGCAAATGGTGTTTCAATAGTTCCATTTTTAAGCAATGTTTTTATTGCCGTTCCTTTTTTATAAAAACCTCTACCTTCGCAATATCTAATAACTTCTCTATCATACACTTTAAAACTTTCATTTGGTGAATCTTTATAAATTTTGAATATTGAATATTTTCTACTCATTATTTACCCCCTTGTTTAATAGTTGTTTTTCCAATCTTTATTAGAAATTTCTTTTATTTTATATTTATTTTTTCCGATAAAATCGTTATTAGAAAATTTATAAATGTGGTTGAAGTGTGTAATGCCTAAAAAACCACCTTCATTTAATTCTATAATCTTAACCCCAAAACTACAAAATTCATTAGCCTTTATATCGTAAAATGAACCTTTTAAAATACTATCTTTTTTCATTGTTTCCCCTGTGTTGTTGTTGTTTAAAGTCGTTCTGATCATTGCACAATTTATATTACCTGCAACTTCTACACAAGTAAAAAGAATAAATATTTTTAATTATTTTATTTATTAGAGGGGAAAGGCTACCAAACTTCTTCAATATTTAATGCAATATCAAAGAATTTATGACTGGATTGCGTAAAACTAAATGATTTTTGATTAAACTTTGCAAGCGCCAAACTGCTAAAATCTTCTTTATCAGGTTGGAATATAAACTTTTCAGCACCATAAGTTTTATTTAATACATTACTAAAAAAGTCATCAGCACCGCCCGAATGTAAACCAAAATTCCATTTGACATTTATTGCATCACTATTTATTTCGTTGTTATCTGTATTATAATTTGTACCATTATTGGTTGCACTTGCGTAATGGTGGTTATTTCTTGGTACTTCGTTTTCATTCATTATTTGATAATCGCGCAATCCTTTAAAGTTAAGATTCCATGAACGCCTTCCTGTGCGTTTAAACGCTTCAAAATCTGTTTTATTAACTATATTAGCAATTGAAATACCGCCCTGATCTGTTTCAGGATTCATTTCATCACTCCATGCGCTACCTGTTGCCCATGTCGGCGCACCTGTATGATTTATATTTGTTGTATCAAAACCACCCAAAGAACGTGATGTTTTTACGCCACCAAAAGAACGATTAAATTTTAAATTTAAATCGCTATTTACAGGGAAATCCCAATACGTGCCAAAAGCAATTGATCCAACTTTTATATCTTCATATTGTCCATTATTTAAGGCATTTGATGCAACCCCTTCAAGCGTTTCTGTTTCAGGGTTTTCCCAAACATAATTTTTATCAACAAGTTTAACTGTTATTCCTTGTATATATTTATCGTTTACCGATAGGGTAGCGCCTTTAATTTTTGCCATACAACTGCCATTTGATGAAGGCATAGTATAATGACCAAAAGCATTTGCATCGCAATTATATAATGGTTCAGTTGTAAACGTAAATTCTTTAATTTTTAAAGTGCCATTGCTGTTTCTATCAAAATCAGTATTTTCTTCATTTCTTTCATAAAATCTAACACAGAATTTAAACATTAAGTTTTTTTCATATAAATTACTACCTAGTAAAGCAATATATCCGTTGCCAGTTAGAAGGCTGTCAAATAAATTTCTTAAATTGCTTAATCTTACATTGTAATGCGGATAATATAAACCATTATCGCCTTCAACCTGTTTTGCATAAAATTGAGAAAACCAAAGATTTTTTGGCGAACCATCTACTTCTTGACTAGGGTTAAAAACGTAATAATTGTGCGGTTCTAACTCCCAAACACCGCTTAAAGATTGATTGCTTGATGGATGCAAATTAAAATCTGTATTTGCATAATTGTTTTCAATGCCCGCTTCATGGTAAATAATATTATTTTCTTGTGAAATGCCGTTTCTGTTAATCCATTGGGCAAGATTTGTATAAATTCTTGGCTGATTATATGGTATTTGATATGCCATTAATAACCACCACCCCCACCGCCAGTTTCTACTTCTCCCGATACACCGCCTTTACCTAATTTAGTTGCGCCAGTTGATGTTTGTTTTATTTTTTTCAAAATTGTATTTTTCTTATTTTTTTTCATGTTTAATTTAATAAAATTTCTATCGACTAATTCTGTATTTTTATCAACGCCCAAGTTTTCAATATTAACATCCATATTTTCAACCAATTGTTTTTCCTTGTTAATTGCATTTGTTGCCCTTATAATGGTTGGCTTTACAATTTGACCGTTAAAATTGTATATTCTTATTTTACTTAAATTAAGCGTTCCGTAATAACTAAACAATTGATCGCCTTTAAATTCTCTAAAACAATTTGTATTAATCATAAAAGTTTTATTTCCTTTTCTCATATTAAAGCCTGAAGAAATATTTCTTAATTCAAATGATCCTGAATAATTAGCAAACAAAGTGCTAAAAATTCCGTTTATCTTTAAATAAAAAAACCCGCTTAAAAATTTTATTTCAGCGCTTGTTGCATGGTTAATATTTTTTATTTTAATTGACATTATTCTGATTGCGGTACATCTTGAGAATCTATTTTACTTTTTATTAAGTCTTTATAATCGGGTTTTACCATGTTTTTACCGCCAACAATACCTCCATCATCGTCATCATCATCTTCATCATTTCCATCACCACCATTATTATTATCAACAATTATTTGCTTTAATGAAAAATATTTTCCTTTATGGTCTAAATTTGTATTTAAGTTTTCAACAAAAGAATAACAATTTTGCGCAAGTTCTTCACCTATTTCTAAAAAATCAAAATTACCATTTTGTAAATTGACAATCCAATTATTGCCCATTATAGAATTAAACGCTTGATGCGGTAGGCTGTAAGTATAAGACAATCCAACAAAAACATCTAAATATCTATCTTGTATATTAAATTCAGCATTTTCAACTATATGCCTAGATAATTGTAATTTTACATCCGCAACATTTATATCAAATTCTGTTTCACCTGATTCGCCAAAAGGTTGCCCCACATTGTACGGGTTATTATAAGCAATGCCCCCAAATTGTATTGGGCAAATATTAAAGTATGGCTGTGCTTCGTATAAATTTTGAGATAAATCATTTGTGCCATCATAAAAACCCATTGCCGAAGGGTTTATTCCTTGATAATCATCATTATTTTCCCAATTCCACCACCTTCCTAAATAAAGACTGCAAAACTTATAAAACTTATTATATACATCCGAATCGCTAGGATTTTCAGGATCAAGCCATAAACGCAATTGATTTGCAAGCCCAGTACCACCCAAAGGATTTATATCACTTGGAACGTCGGAAAGATTTTTATAAAATTCCATAAACATCCCCGCACTACCGTTTATATTTAAAATATTGTTTGGGAAGTATTCATCAAATCTATTAATTCCTTCAAAAAACGATCTATTAACTACAATTATTAAAGGCGTGCTTCCTTGAAAGTTTAACGGTAAGCCATCAAAGTTAAACATATTTTGCGTGTAAAGTGGGTAACGCGACCTGCACCAATCCAACATAGTTGGTGAAACATTTTCAGAACTAGGATTAAATGAATTTACCCTTGAAAATTCCCAAACATGGTAATTTGGATTTGCATTTGGCGCAATGTTCAATTCTTGTTCTACGCCCTGCCAAGAAGAAAGCGTTTGGCAATCAAGTAAGTTGTTTTGAACGCTTAACGCGAATGTATTTTGTTGATTACCTGAGAGTAAAAAACAATTTTCAGCCATAAATTGCTCAATGCCTTCCTGTTCTTCTTCTATTTCTTCAGGTGATATGTATAATTCATTTATTTCATCTATTGTAAGCAATTGACCAGTTTCAGGATTAAAAGCATTTCCCCACGTAATAGATTGATTATTACAAGCGTTTTGAAGGGCATTAACATTGCCTTCCGCATACAATTGAATTATTTCAAGCATACAATTAAAATCGTTTGCAGTTATTTCACTTGATCCATCTGAAATAACATTTCCTGTTCCATATAATACCTGCAAATCATTTGTTGTAAATTTTACATAAAAATATCCATAATTCATTCCAGTTGTGCCATTTATATCGTTTTGCCCTTGCTGTGAAAGCGTGTAGTTTAATTGCCTTCCAAGTCTATAATAAATATAAAAATCATCGCCCTGTTTTTTAATAAAAGGCAAATTTTCTATTGCGGTAGAGCCATCGATTTGCGGATTAAATAAATCAATAACTTGTTGCGCTGTCATGCTTTGGAATGGATTAAAATTAAATGTAATATCCGATCCAGTTGAAACGTGATTTAATCCAAAATTTTGAACGTCTTGGTAATCAGGTTCAGATAAACTTGCGCTTTCGCCATCCCATAGAATATAATTTATTTCATAGTTTATAGCAGGCGTTTGGTATGAAATTGTAGGCTGATAAACAGCATCAAACTGATCGCTATTTGGCGAAACAATAACCTCACCCCCGAAATGATGAACCCAAACACCATTCGGCAAAGCATCACCATTAAGTAAATTTAAAAAAGTTGAATTTATTGTTGATTCAGGAACTACTCTGAAAAAATGCTTTGGGTTGCCACCAATATTTATTAGTTCAAATTCAGTTGTATTTCCTGAAGTTGATATTGGTGGTGTCATTGTGTTGTTGCTTGCTACGCTTACCTGAACAGGAACATCTTCAGCGTAAAGGCATAAACTATTATCTTCTAAAAATGTTGGAACGCCATCGGGATTCAAACCAAGTCTATCAAGATATAAATCTATATTTTCCCAATGCTGATTGGTGTCGTTCCATACATTATTCATTAATCCGATTGATTCATTATAGTTTAAAGCATTTGGATCATTGCAACCATAAGCAAACTGGCAAGGATTTAAATAATCAGTATATTGAGCAGTTGGAACATAATTTAAAGCACTTGGGTTGGTACAGCCATAAACATAATCCTCTGCTAAATAAAACGTTTCTCCATATTCATTGCTTGCGGATGTATTTGTTAATTGATTTAATGTAAAAGAAACATCTGATAAAGATGTTATTTTTTCAGTAATAATAAAATATCTGAAATATTGTTGCCCGTTTACAACTTGATTGTTTTTTGTTAAATCAAAATGAAATAACATTTCACCATCTATATTTTCATCAAACCAAACTATGTCGCCAACTTCT